>JGI24697J35500_11274828_pt1 | contig 10361 bp, 8 predicted proteins | sample TergutMp193P1_FD_35500 | JGI IMG/M metagenome (IMG submission 35500) | reverse complement strand
ATTGGAATATTTGAAAAATCAACAATTATTAAATATAGAACTAATGGTAAGGGTTAATGTTGATCAGTTTTATGGCATAGAAATTGAGGATTTTCCCGCTAGAATTGCACAAACAGCTTTATGGTTAATGGATCATATAATGAATACTATAGCGTCAAGTAAATTAGGAACATATATTGCACGTATACCGTTGACAGCTACTCCCAATATTGTTATTGGCAACGCATTAACAACAGACTGGGAAAGCATAGTGTCAAAAGACGAATTGTCGTTTATTCTTGGCAATCCGCCGTTTGTTGGTTATAAAATGCAAAATGAAACGCAAAAAAAAGATATGCGTTATATTTTTGGAAATCTTAAAAATTTAGATTATGTTTGCGCTTGGTATAAAAAAGCCGCTGAATACATAAAAGAGACAGAAATTGAAGCCGCATTTGTATCAACTAATAGTATTTGTCAAGGTGAATCTGTTATTACATTATGGCCTGATTTAATAAACAAACACGGAATAATAATAAATTTCGCACACCAAACTTTTAAGTGGTACAATGAAGCGCGGGGAATGGCGGCGGTTTATTGTGTTATTATTGGTTTTTCAAATAAGGAGAGAAATAAAAAAATATTATATCAATATAATGACGTTTCAGGAAATCCAATGGAAATACACGCCAATAAAATTAACGCGTATTTGGTTGATTATGATATGATATTCTTAGAAAGGCGAAATAATCCTATTTGTAAAATGCCGGAAATGCAAAAAGGTAATGAAATGTATGATGATTTAAATTTAATTATTGAAGAAGATGAATATGATGATTTTATTAAAAAAGAACCATTGTCTGTAAAATATATTAAGCGTTATATGGGTTCTGAGGAATTTATAAATAATCAAAAACGTTATTGTTTGTGGCTTGTAGATATTGAACCTAATGAATTGAGAAAAATGCCATTTGTTATGAAAAGAGTAGAAGCAGTTAAAAATTTTAGACTTAATTCAAACAGAGAAGCTACAAAAAAAACGGCAAATACGCCAACAACTTTTTCGGTTATTCATCAACCTACAACTGATTATATTCTTTTTCCAGTAATATCTTCTGAAAAAAGAAAATATATCCCTATAGGTTTTGTTTCTCCTGAAATAATCGTGAGTTATGCAGTATTTACAATACCAAATGCTAATGTATACCATTTCGGCATATTGACATCGGCAATGCACATGGCATGGACGCGCTATGTCTGCGGACGGCTTGAAATGCGTTACCGTTATTCAGCGTCAATAGTATATAATAATTTCCCGTGGCCTAATCCAACGGAAAAGCAAAAAGCGGAAATTGAAAAATTGTCTCAAGGTGTTTTAGATACTCGCGCTCAATTTCCGAATGCCAGCCTTGCGGATTTATACGATCCTATTACAATGCCGCCTGCTTTATTTAAAGCACATGAAAAACTTGATAAGTCTGTAGAAGATGCTTATGGGCGTAGCTTCGATGATGACAGTCAGCGAGTGGCGTATTTATTTGAACTGTATCAAAAGCTGTCGGGGGAACTTTTTGTTGATGATAAAAAACGCGGTAAAGGGAGAAAAATTAAGAAATGAAGAGTATTTACCACGAACCAAACAAACCACACGAACCAATGCTAAGATAGCAAAGTACGAGTTAGTGTTGGTTCGTGTCTGTTCGTGGTAAAAATCGTGGTAAAAATTAATGAAACTTTGAGTTGCACGGCAAGGGGAGGAAGATTAAGAAGTGAAAAAAATAGAGTTGGCTGGAAATTAAATATTTTTTCTTTTGTATAGACTATTGACACCCCCCGTTTTTTCCTCTACACTTACCCTATTCAGCTTATGTTGAATAAATTTTAGTACGTTAACCGGGGTGGTTGACCGTTTGCGGATTAGTCCCAAAACGCGATGCCTGAGATTACACCCGTTGAACCTGATTCGGGTAATGCCGACGTAGGGATCAATTGGACAATATGTCTGCGGACTACTGTCCGCAACGCTGGGTAAAAATCAATCCATTCCGGTTTGCGCAATTTTTAAGGAGTTTACCTATGCGTAGAAAAAAAATCTCTTTTGTAAAGTTAGACCTTCTCATTCTTGCCGCCTTGCTTTTCTTCACGTTTACTGCGTGTCGAAAGGACAGAAACACTGCCGTCAATGAAGTTGTAATTTGGACTTACGACTCTTTTAATTCCGAATGGGGGCCGGGTCCCGATGTTTCAAGGGTCTTTGAGGAAAAAACAGGGATAAAGATCAACTGGATAAGCCACGGAGACGCCGGAGAAATTTTGGCGCGTTTGCTTCTTGAGGGGAAGAACGCCGGAGCGGATATTATTCTGGGTCTCGATCAAAACCTTGCGCCGCGCATTTTGGATTCGGGGCTTCTTGAAGCGTACCGTCCCAAAGGAGCCGAAAACATTTTAAGCGAGCTTGTTCTCGATCCTGATTTTCGCCTAACACCTGTGGATTACAGCTACTTTGCCATTGTTTACGATTCTGAAAAACTGCCCTCTCCTCCTCAGAGGCTTGAAGACCTCGCCGCTTCTCAATACAAAGGAAGCCTTATTCTCATGGACCCGCGCACTTCATCGCCGGGGCTTGGTTTTTTCAGTTGGGTGAAAGAAGTTTACGGCGATGACTGGAAAGATTACTGGGAAAGGCTTGCGCCTGCAATTCTTACAATCGCGGACGGCTGGAGTTCCGGTTACGGACTTTTTACCCGTGGAGAGGCGCCAATGGTTCTTTCCTACACGACAAGCCCCGGCTACCACCTTGAGTACGAAGAGACCGAGCGTTACAAGGCGGCGATTTTCAGCGACGGCCACGCTCTGCAGATCGAGGCGGCAGGGCTTTTGCAGGCTGCGAAAAACAAAAACAACGCGAAGGTTTTTCTTGATTTTATGTTGACGGAAGATTTTCAAAATATTATTCCGCTGACAAACTGGATGTACCCTGTTACTGACATTCCACTGCCGTCTTCGTTCAGGATCAATCCGAAGAGCGACAGGCCCCTTCGTCCCGGCCCTGTAAGCGAGGCGGATCTTAATGAATGGGCTGCGCTAATGCTTCGCGCTTCACAATGATTTTTTTTAAGAGCAGAATTCCGGCGGCTGTTTGGCTCCTCGCACTGCCGCCTGTTCTCGCTGCGGCGTTTTCTTTTTTACTCCCCTACGGCGCAAGTTTGCGAAGCGCCTTCGCCGGAGGGGAAAAAATTACTGTTTGGGAAAATACCGCGCTGTTAGGTGTAACTCTTTTTACATTGAAGCAGGCGGCTTTAAGCGTGCTTGTTTCTCTGGCGTTGGGACTTCCCGGCGCGTGGTTCATCGGCAGCAGCCGCTCACGTTTCGCTCCTGTTCTTAGGACACTGACAGCCGTTCCTTTCGCCATACCGTCTATCCTTGTGGTTTTGGGTTTTGTTTTGTTCTTCGGAAATTCCGGCTGGGTAAACCGCGGCTTTGTACTTTTTACAGGTGCAAGTGAAGGCCCTTTCAGGATACTCTACAAACCGCAGGCAATAATTCTGGCACACGGTTTTTTTAATTTTCCTCTTGTGATACGTCTTGTCGGTGACGGACTTGGCAGGGCTCGCAGAGCCTACGCGCGCGCGGCTGCAAGTCTGGGAGCCTCTCCTGTGATGACCGCCCTCACGGTGATCCTGCCGCTTGCAATTCCGTCCCTGATGTCCGCAGTTCTTCTGGTGTTCCTTTACTGTTTTACAAGTTTCGCGGTGGTGCTGGTTCTCGGCGGAGGACCTGCTTCGACAACTCTCGCCGTGGAAATTTACCGTTACGCGAGAATTTTTCTCAATTACCATAACGCCGGAGTTCTGGCTCTCATAGAAACACTGATCGCGGTCTCTCTTTTTCTCAGTTTTATTTTCTTCGGGAAAAAATCCGCAGCGGTTAAAACAGATTTATATGAACATATTGAAACGGAAAAAAAATCTTTCGCATCACGGATCATTTTGATTATTTACGGACTCGTTATCGCTTTTTTTATTTTAGGGCCGCTTCTTTCAATACCGCTCGAATCTTTTCTTTTCAGACCGTCTCGTTCATCTAGTCAGACTTTTGGCCTTGTTTGGTGGAAGTCTCTCGGCGGCACCTGTCTTCCCGCTCTTGGGCGTTCCCTTGTACTGGCGTTTTTTTCCGCGACTTTGGCCTGTGTTCTCGCCGTCCTTGCGGCGGGAGCGGTGAAGCTTCTTGAAGAACGCGGAATTGGGAACTCTCCTCTCTCTCTTTTGATTCGCTTCTTTGCCGCCGCGCCGATAATTTCATCAGGCATTGTTCTGGGACTTGGCTGGCTAATTCTATACGGAAGAAATTTCTCCCGCGCTCCTTTGGCGCTCGTTATACTACACGCTGTAACCGCTCTTCCCTTCGCTTTCAATTTTATTTCCGAAGGTTTCCGCTCGCTTCCCGCGAATACACTGAACGCGGCTTCCGTCTTTGGCGCGGGACCCTTGCGCGGACTCTTAACAACAGCCCTGCCTCTTTCAGTTACGCGCATACGCTCCGCATGGGGCTTTGCCGCGGCGCTGAGTATGGGAGAACTCAACGCGGTGATGATGCTTGGCATGGAAGGCTGGGAAACTTTGCCGCTTTATATTTACAGAGCAGTCGGCGCTTACCGTTACGGTTCCGCCTGCGCCGCCGGAACTTTGCTGATACTTGGCTGCGCCGCGGGTTTTCTTCTTTCGGAAACAGGGAGAAATCGCCATTGCAAGGCAATGGCGTTCGATAAAAATCGTCGCTCACGCGACGTATATAGAGGATAAAAATATGTCTCTTGAAGTAAAATCGCTGAAAAAAACTTACGGGGACTTTTCACTTTCACTTGATCTTTCTGTTGACGCGGGAGAAACTCTCGCACTTGTGGGCGCATCTGGTTCGGGAAAGACGACGGCGCTTAACCTAATCGCCGGTCTTGCGGAGCCGGAATCGGGATCGGTAATTATAGACGGAGAAGATGTTACTTCCCTTCCGGCGTACAGGCGAAATATTTCTGTTGTGTTTCAGGAACTGGCGCTGTTTCCACATCTGGATGTTGGCGGAAATATTGCCTACGGTCTTTTCATTCGCGGCGTTACGCGAAAGGAGCGCAGACGCATTATTGAGGAAACTCTTGAAATTGTTCATCTTCCTTCCGGTTACGTGACACGCAGAATCGACACGCTTTCAGGCGGCGAGCGCCAGAGGGTCGCCATCGCGCGATCTCTTGCGTCAAACCCGCGGGCGCTTTTATTGGACGAACCTTTTTCAAGCCTCGACGCTCCCTTAAGAAAAAGCCTTCGCCGTGAATTTCTTGAGATCCGCTCTCATTCAAACGCGCCCTGTATTTTTATTACCCACGACAGGGAAGAAGCGGTAATGCTCGGAGACCGGGTTGCGCTTATGTCGGGCGGTCGTATTATCGAAATTGGAACAGGAAGGGAGCTGCTCCTTGCGCCAAAGACACAAGAGGCGGCGCGTTTCTTCGGTGCGGGTCATGTGCTGCCCTGCTTGATTTTAGAGAAGCGCGAAGGATGCGTCGAAGTTTCTACCCCTCTTGGAAACTTGACAGTGCCGCAGGGAAATTCAGATGTCAATCCCGCGTCACCTATGCTCTTTATTCCCGAAGATGCGATTCACCTTGAACCTTCAGGCAGAGCGGGACTAAAACCTTTCAGCGCCCGCTTTACAGGCTCGCTCTTTGAAGGCAAGGGTTTGGTTTTAAAATTCCTCCTTGACCCCTTGGAAAACTCGCCGCAGCCTCTGCCCTTTGAATTTACCGCAGGCAAGAGAATGAAAGCCCCCGAGCCGGGCAGTATGATGAACCTTTGGGTGGATCAAAGCCTTATCAGGTTTGTTAAATAACATGACAGGATATTGACTTGAGAAAATTGAATCTGTAATATAAAATTAATTACAGGTAGTAAATATATGACTAAAACACAAAATTCAATCTGGACGACGACGCGGCGTTTGACGCTCATCGTTTTGGGGGCCGCTTTGATGGCCTTCAATATCAACACTTTTGTCAAGGCGGGAGAGTTGATCCCCGGCGGCTTTACAGGCCTTACAGTGCTGATTCAAAAAATATGTTTTTCTTATTTTGACGTAAATGTTCCTTTCAGCCTTATTCTCTATACCCTGAACGCTGTGCCTGCCGTTGTTTGTTTTCGTTATGTTGGAAAAAAATTTACTTTGTACTCAGTATTGATGGTTATTTTGTGCGGCTTAATGACAGATTTTATGCCGAATATGTTTATCGAGTTTATCAAGTTACACGACATTTTGCTTTCGTCAGTATTTGGCGGCATACTGAACGCAATTGCGATTATCCTGTGTCTTGCTGCCGATGCCACAAGCGGCGGAACTGATTTCATCGCGATTTATATTTCCGAAAAGCACCGCAAAGACGCGTGGAACTATATTTTTATTGGAAACTGTTTTATTCTTGCCATTACCGCGGCTCTTTTTGATCTGGATAAAGCCCTGTATTCAATTATTTTTCAGTTTACATCGACGATGGTTCTTAACTCATTGTACCACGCTTACCAGCAGAAAACCCTGCTTATCATTACCAACCGTCCTGACGAAGTTTACAATGTCATCCGCGAGAGAACCCATCATGCGGTAACCGCTATTAACGGAAAAGGATTGTTCAACGCGCAGGAAAGAATCATTCTGTATTCGGTGGTCTATTCAGATGAAGTGCCAAAGCTGATCAAGGCCATTCATGAGATTGACGGCGACGCGTTTATCAATGTCATAAAGACCGAGCATGTTAACGGAAAATTTTTTAAGAAGCCGAAGGATTAATCTGACATCCGATGACAGAACGTGTTTTCCCTCGCCGCGATTCCTTCCGCTTCCGGCTCAGTGCCGTAGTCGTGGTAAACAATCACCGCGTCAGGGTCTAGTTCTGCAAGGGCGTCCGCCGCAGTGTTGACAGCGATGATGTTCTGCTCCGCCGGAGTGAATGCGCGGCAGGCAGGACAAGCGCACCAGGAGTTTTCGTTTTCCTTATCGGGCAGGAGGTGAAAGACGCGCGGAACCGACATTTCGCGCAAAGCGCGGGCAAACAAAACGCGTGCGCGTTCTGTGACAATGACGGTGGTCTTAGGATTGGTCGGGCAGAAATGGTGATCCGCTTTCCGCTTACCCTCTTCCATGCGAAACAGATCGCGGTGAAACATAAACAGCCGCCGTGGAAGCAGCAGGGAAAAATCGCATCCTCCCGCTTCAATAAAAAGCGAGTGTTGTTTTGCGAGCTTGATATATTTCAGGTTCCTGCTCCCGCTTTTGAACAAGCTGTCGTCCAGTGAAAAAACGATGGCATCACACCCGTTCTCAACGGCGAATTTGACAATGTTAAGCCGTTTCTTCGCGCCTGCCTTTTTGTCGATGAACAGCCTCTCTTTTTCCTGCTTCATACTTTTATTATATAGAATTTTTGTGTGTTAGACTATATGATAATGATATGGAATTTGACGCCGCGATTATCGGCTGCGGGGTTTCGGGGGCGAATATTGCCCGCCGCCTTTCGGCCTACAGTATTAAGACCGCCATTCTGGAAAAAGCCGCTGATGTGTCCTTTGGAACTTCCAAGGCAAATTCCGGTATCATTCACGGCGGTTTTCATCACAACAAAAAATATCTGAAGGCGCGGTTGGAGATTCAAGGCAGTTTGATGTTCGACCAGCTCAGGCGGGAGTTGAATTTTCCCTTCCGCCGCTGCGGAATAATTGTCGCGGCCCTGCATGAAGAGGAGATGAAGGCGGTCGAACATCTGTATATGCAGGGAGTCCAGAACGAAGTAATCGGGATTGAACTTTGCTCCCGCCAGAGGATACTTGAACTTGAGCCGAAGCTGTCATCGGATACTGTCGGCGGCCTTTACGCGCCGGGAGGGGGAATAATAGAGCCGTACCGCTTTGTATTCGCGCTCGTTGAGTCTGCGCTGAAAAACGGCGTCCAGCTTTTCACGAACTTCAAGGTAAACAAAGCGTCACGTAACGGGGACTATTGGAACATTCGCGCCGAAGACGGCAGGGAAATAAAAGCGCGTTACGCGATAAACGCCGCCGGTCTTTTTGCGGACGAAGTGTCAAGAACATTCGGCGCGGAAGAATTTACGATTACCGCGAGAAAGGGCGAGTATTTTCTGCTGGACAGATTGACTAAAGCCTGCCCGTCAAAGGTGGTCTTTCCGGTTCCAACATCGGTTTCAAAAGGGATGCTCGTTATCCCGACAGTGGAAGGGACGGCGCTCGTCGGCCCCACCGCCGACGCAGTTGATGATAAGAACGATTTTTCCACCACCACAAAACGGCTGGAACAGATTTTGATCTCGGGAAAGACCATGATACCCAGTTTAAGTCAAAACGATGTTATTACATCCTTTGCCGGCCTTCGTCCCTGTTTAGGCGAGGATTTTTACATTGAGGCGTCGAAAAAAGCGCCCGCATTTGTGCAGACAGCCGGTATTCAAAGTCCGGGACTTACGGCCTCTCCAGCAATCGGCGAATATGTTAAAAACATCCTCCTTGATATGGGATTGCAGCTAACAGAAAAACCCGGCTGGGATCCTTATGTTGAGGATCGCCCGCTTGCTCGTGAACTCAACCTGAACGAACTTGACAACCTGATTGCGAAAGACAAAGCGTGGGGCAACATTGTCTGCCGCTGTGAAAATGTCAGTGAAGCGGAAATTGTTCAGGCGGTAAAACTCGGCCACACCACTTTGGACGGGGTGAAATATTTTACCCGCGCGCAGATGGGACGCTGTCAGGGCGGCTTTTGTACCTACAAGATCATCAAAATTATAATGAGGGAAACAGGCCTTTCGTGGGATGAAGTTACAAAGCACGGCGGAAAAAGCCGCATGTTGGAAGGCGTCCTATGAGAGAACTTCAATACGACGCGGTTGTAATCGGCGCGGGAGCGGCGGGAATGGCGGCTGCTCTTGAACTGGAAACGGAAGGTTTTACCTGCGCGATTATCGAAAGGGAAGATCACCTCGGCGGAATCTTAATGCAGTGCATACACAACGGTTTCGGCCTTCACGAATTTTCCGAAGAACTAACCGGCCCCGAATTCGCCGAGCGTTTCATTGAGCGCGTAATAAAGTCAAAAATCGCCGTTTACCTTAACACCACCGTGACTCAATTTACTCCCGCTCATTCGCCGCTCTCCGTTTCCGGCTCTTTCAAAGAACTCTACTGCGTCTCCCCCGAAGGCGCGATGAGAATAAAAAGCCGCGCCGTGTTACTCGCAATGGGCTGCCGTGAGCGAAACCGGGGCAATGTACGCATTCCCGGTTCGCGCCCTGCGGGAATTTTCACCGCCGGTCTCGCTCAGCGCCTGGTCAACATTGAAGGATACATTCCCGGAAAGGAAATTGTGGTGATAGGTTCCGGCGACATCGGGCTTATTATGGCGCGGCGCATGAGTTGGGTTGGCTGCAAGGTAAAAGCCGTGGTAGAAATCATGCCCTATCCCGCCGGATTGACACGTAACATCGTTCAGTGCCTTCGGGACTTCGACATCCCCCTCTACCTTTCGTCGCAGACCACCGGCGTCTTTGGAAACGACCGCGTAGAGGGAATTGAAGTTACGCCGATGGAAAACGGCGTCCTTGCGCCGGAAAAAAGTTTCCGTATAGACTGCGACACGGTTCTGCTGTCGGTCGGCCTAATCCCTGAAAACGAACTGTCACGAGCGGCGGGAGTGGAGTTGAACAGCGTAACAAACGGCCCCGCTGTGGATTCAAGCCTGATGACAAACATGGACGGAGTTTTTGCCTGCGGCAATGTGCTTCACGTTCACGACCTTGTGGACTGGGTCTGCGAGGAAAGCAGACGCGCGGGGCGCTATGCCGCCGCTTGGCTGAGAGGGGAGCGTCCCTCTTTGCAGATACGCGCCAAAGCCGGCTCCAATGTGCGTTATGTGAATCCGGCGCGGATTGCCCCCGAACGCGAGAACCACATCTATATGCGTTCGATGGTGGTGAAAAACGACGCTGTCCTCGAACTGCGTCTTGATAACCGCGTTCTGCGAACTAAAAAAGAGCGGCACGTTCAGCCTTCGGAGATGATCAATTTAAAAATCGGCCCGAAGGATTTTGAAGGTTTGGAAGTTAATTCCGATTCATGTTTGGAATTCAGTATCAGCTAAGGAAGTGTTATGCGAAACTTAACCTGTATAGTATGCCCAATCGGCTGTTCTCTTGATGTCGAGGAAGACGCAAATTCGAAAGAGAACCTGTCTATTTCCGGAAACCGCTGTCGGCGCGGAGAGGTTTACGCGAGAGAAGAAATCCGCGCTCCAAAACGCGTTGTAACCGCCACCTGCCGTATTGAGGGAGAGGCGGG
>JGI24697J35500_11274829_pt1 | contig 10364 bp, 8 predicted proteins | sample TergutMp193P1_FD_35500 | JGI IMG/M metagenome (IMG submission 35500) | reverse complement strand
AACTTGCACGCAAAATTTGAGTTGATATGTCTGCATATGATACATAATGTACTTTAAACAGGTTTTTTTGCAACCCTTCTTTTGCCGTTATGATCTTGTGGTGTGTAGATTTGGGGCTATCCATCAGTTTTAAACGGAATAAGTCATCGTTGCAGGAAAGAAGTGTACTCTTTGGAATGTAAGTGTTTTCTAAATGGATTTTTTGCAACTTAGCTTGTGCATATACAGATCTGTTTTTGCTTGTTGCTGTTAATGGTACATAACAGTCTTCAGTTATTTTTCTTGTTCTTAGAATATTCACTGTATCAAGTGTCACCATCTAGTGGAGGTACTTCTACATCCACAACAACGGGACATATTCTGACTTCCGTTTCCAATCCTTGTGGATGGATAGGGAGAATCAGAAGCACAGTCTAGCACTTCAGAGCATGAGAACTTCTCAGGTGTCTCACCTTAGTACGACTGTTTTGTTTTTACAGTTTAATACACTTTGGTCCCCGGATGCTGCTTTCTTCCAATCCCACCACTAACTACCACCCTTCTGTCCAAAATTTGAGTCCCCTGTGCGCTTCTACCCCCTCCCTGTCCAGGGTGACACCTCCAACACAGTAATTGGTTGGACAATGAAGGGATTTTAGTTTTTATTGGCTGACCAATTTAAAAATTCTCCTAAGTTAAGCTTCAGTTTCTGTTGGAAAGAAATGCCCACAACATAACCAAGTGTTGCAAATTTTTGTACCAAAATAAAACCATAAATTTGTCAACACAAATGCCACCCTGAATTTCCAAACATCTTTTGCTCACAAATAGCTTTGAAGCTGTCGCATCTGGAGGGACATGAGTAAAAGTGAGAGGGCTGAAGGTCAGAAATCCTTTCTCACAGCGGGTGGTTCAGCAGAATCTGCTGATATTTGGCTACACAAGAATGTTTGAAATAACAGTTATGTATTTTAAAGAGCTCTGTATTTTGTTATGTACCACATTTTATGCATGGTGAATTGAATGTCATGCAAGACAGGACAATATTAGCTAGTGATTCAAAATTAAATTTGCCAGACAACTTTTAGTTTCCTCTGAAATACAGGTTTTATTGAAGTTTATCAAATATTCTTGGAGTTGAAATGTGGAGATGGGAGGCTAAACAGACAACACCTCCTCATCAGTGTTGCCATGGCAGATATATTTTGTGTGATGGCACCTAGAATTTTGAGGTGTCTCTTAGATTTTTGGAACATTTGTGCATCCCTCTTCCTCATTATGTGCTCACTATGTCCACTTCACATTAACAGCACAGGTAAATAATTAGTTCCTCAAATTTTTTTATAATGAGATTTTTTAGTGGAAGGGTCTTTTTAAGGGCATCTTATTTCACGCTCATTTACCAGTTTTGATGCACACATTTGTCGGCTGTAATTGATTAGTCAGCATATTTGCAGCTGGTCTGTGTACCCAAGGGGTCTCCATACTGTAGTGACAATAAACCAGCATAATGTATAGTGTACTTCTTTTGCTTCAAAATAGTATTGTGATTACAATAGTGTTTGTTTCAGATTATTCCAGTTCTGCAAAGCTATGCAGAAGAAGAGTCCTGTGTGTCACAAGAGGCTGTGTCATTGATTACAACAAATATTTGTGCAAAAGCTTTGGAAGACAATGTTTTGACTTCTAAGACACAGTGTGGCAGGAAATGCCCATTGATACTGGGATTGAATACACAGCAGGAGCTTACAGATTTGACAGGAGCTGTTAAGAAGCTAGTTTTAATGAATAAATTCAATATCGAAAGTTTCAAACTGAAGTATTATGAAATGGTAAGTCTTGGATCATGAGAACCTGGTCGCTCATAGTTGAAGAAATGGATTTAACTTTCACAGTTATTAGGTAAATATTTTCAGATGGCAAGACAGGTGCTAAATCATCCACGGCAGGTCTGTTTGCTTTTTCTTCACCACTTTCAAACAGAATGAGATATCGACACAAATTAAATGCTTGACTATGGTTGCGATGTCTGTTGCCAGATGCAAGTGATTTTAAGTGTACAGGTTAACTGTATTATCTAGATTGTCACAACAGTGTTTCTCCAACATTCTGTCAAAACAGCGTTTCCCAGTGTTTTTGCTCACTGACCTCTTTTGGCTTCAAAAAGTAATCACATCCTTGCTCACATAAATAGAGTGTCCAGTTAGTAGGTACCCAAAATTAAAAATTTATTTCTCAGAACTGATTTTAGATAGCCATGAATACATACCTGTAGCATACATAACAAAGCATTGTGTGATTTGACCTTAATTAAACTGTTACTCGCTTTGTGGGTATAGGAACTATCTTAATTAGATATTCTAATCATCATACAATATAAACACATCGCCAATTAAAGATTTTCCATGATTATTTTTCAAAACATTATTCCTTTATTAAAAAAAATATGTAAACTTCAAAGTAGCCATTACAGAAATGTATCCACGGCTCCCCAGGGGACTGATCATGGATCTGAAGGTATCCACAGAGCATACTTCGGGAACAACTGCACTTAAACATTGGAGCCAGTTGCTGTTTTCACTTGTGACCTTTATGAATCTTTATTTATTAACACCTTGGAAAATGGCCTCTGGCGTCCATTGCTTTTTGTTTTTAGGAAATTACTGCATTTGTTTGTACTAGGTTATTTGCCAAATTTGTGTATTAATTTTGTTCATCTTTGTTTCGCAGCATGCGATTCCTTTGCAAGTGCTATGGCACTTTCATCATACAGATTTGGTGATGTTTACAAGTTATATATATCAGTAAGTATGTAATATAAATTAATGTGTCTTGGAGGTAGAATTTGGGTTAGCACACTTGTAAATCATTTAAATGTAAGGCTGTAGCATTTGTGTGTGTATAAAGCCAAATGCATGAGCTTAATGTTGGGTGTTATGCCATTGTATACATACAGCTGCAATCTGCGATGTTCATGAGTAAAGTATTATAGTGGTTTAGTAATGATGAAAACCGTTAGTTCCTCATACCTTAAGAGTGTGAGGCACATGGTTCATTTCATGGTGATAGGTCTGTACGACCTCTGAAAGGTATTCTATCATGATTCTCACTTAATGAACTGTTTCATTAGGCTTTGGGTTATAATCATTGCACAGGAAGTGGCTATATGGTATCAAAATTTATTTTATTAGGTAGATGTGTTGAGAGAGATTGACGCATTAGGCAAGTGTGTGAATGGCAGATAATTTGGACATAAGGCCGGTAAGGAAGCAGTGTTAGAGCATTGTAGATGAAGGGAGACAGGTTTATTTAGAAGGAGTTAGACTAGGCACGTAGCGGGTAGCAAGAAGGAGTTGGTAGTTGTTGCAGTTTGTCATTGTCAAAATTAATGGGTTTTATTTATCCTGGAGTAGTGGAAGTTTTAAACTTTGACAGTTTGGACCTCTTATATCTTGCAGGGGGAGGTTGCATGTTAGTCATGCTTCCACATTAAGAAAAACTCGTAGGGCACTAATATTTGGTTCGTACAGGTCACAGCACAGGCAGCAGACATTAAGTCATTAGTAACCAATGATGAAAGTGTTTCTATCGTGATTCTCACTGAAATTAACTGTTTCATTGGGCTTTGGGTTTGGGTGCATAGAAGGTGGCAGCACTGAAAGTTAGTAACTAAAACTTCATTTACTGTGGCTATAACCATCTAACTAGGAGTTTGCGTGGACTCGTAAATAGCAGGGTACAACTTCAGGTATATGTAATTATTCCTTTGTTCTGTTCTATGTAAAATAATGTATTGGTTTTAGTCAATGGCCTCTCACAGCATGTGCTTAGGAGCACTATTGTAACATAGTAATATCAGGATAGCCAGTCTGTGATCCAAGATTCAAATCTGATATCTTATGCATGAGATGTAAAGTGTTCAGCATTCAAATGCAACATTCAATACAAAAGTAATGTGATGAGTTTTCCTTGCAGCAATGCTAATCAGAAGGAAGTGATTGATCATATAAAATACAGCTTGGTGGAATTACTTTGTTCTCTCAGTGGTGTTGCTTCTTGTGAGGCTGAAGATGTATCCTCTGGAACAAATGGTAACACAGTCTGTATATTTAATTTATGTGTAGTGTTCGTAATTTTGAACTTTTGAATAAAGAAAATTATGTGTATTGTGTTTGGGATAGTCGTATTGTAAAATCTGAGATTTTTAAGACAGGTTTGAAGTAATGTAATGTAATGCCAGTTTACATGACACAAATCTGCTTTTGTTGTCACCATCATTTTTGTCATCGCTGTTGTTGTTGTCATTGTGATGATGATGATGATGATGATAATGACATACAGGATACAGAAGCTGAAGAATGAAACGTGGTTTGAAAAACTGAGGATATGTTTTTTCTCTTGTTACAGAACAGATGATGGATGTTGAAGAAGTTGTAAGTGTAGGTGATGATGAGAATAATAAATTAAATTTTGTTATTCTGGATGACATGAGCGACAGTGATGTAGACAGTTTATTACAGCTGAAGCAAGTTATAGCCAGTGACCTGTTATCTTTGTTACTGTCTGTGGCTAAAGTTCCAAGTCCCAGTACTGCAGGAATAAAGTCTTGTACCAAGATCTGTGATGATATCCTGGAAAATGTCATTGATAGGGTAAGTTACTACATACATCACTGGCAGGTGGAAAACAGACTTAACTGGCACTTTGATCCAAGGTCTTTTTGGAAATTGAACATTCTGATTTGGTCAAGAAATCCCCTGCTTTTACAGAACCTGAAATTTTCATGCATGTACCATTGCGTCATGTACGCAATTGAAGTAATTATCCACAAATCGTTAGGGTGTGTCTTTAACATCTATTTTAATTTTGTCCTCCTTCTGTGCCTAAGACTTCTATTTGGTGTCTTCCCTTGATATATTCTGATAGTATTTAATTATGTTTTTTTAAGAACATTGTCAGTAGCTTCTCTGATTAGCAGATTGTAGCTGTTCCTAATTTTTCATCCATGCTACATATCCTATTTCATTCTATTGGATTTAATCCTTTCACACCAAAGGTTGCCCACATAAAGTGATGCGCAGTTTGCATTTAACGAGCCAAAGTTACTGAAATTTTTCACCAACAAAATGCAAAGTAATGGTTGGTTGGTTGGTTGGTTCGTTGGTTGTCTAGGATCTTATAGTTGTATTGTTCCATTGATGTGCCTGGAATTACATTCAGTGTGTGACATATTAAAGTTATTAATGACAACTCTTACACCTCATGCATTTTGTCCAGTTGATTACAGTATTCTTGCACTGTAGTGTACTGCAAGATATCTTTACCTTTCTGATTTAGCATACTTACTACCCCCATAGTGCATGTTCAGTACAAACAGTTAAATAAGTAAGGTTTATGAAAAAGAAACTGAACATTTTTGAAATGCTTAAAAGTGTAAATATGATGGTAAGTCAGTTCACACTTCCTTTTATCAGACGGTTTATTATCATTTGTTAGAATAACCTGGAAAACCTTGTCTGTCCTGCATGGATCTACAGTTTTCATTACAAAGTTAATGTTTTTAAGGTGAACATGCAGGTTTTGCATTCATATGTACAAAGGACAATTTTGATTTTAACTGAACATTCTTTGTTTTGTCCAGGCAATGGATAGCATTTTGGCAGCATCATTGAACTCTGCTTTGGAAGTAAAAGTGCCTTCTGACCATAAAAACTACTTGTCACTGCTGCTGAATGTTTCAACACTCACTGCTGACCTTCTGGAGCCATTCCTCACCTCACATCTGGTTACCACACTTACGTATAAACCATATGTGGATGTATATGCAGCAGTGGCAAAGCAAGATACCTGGACATACAATAAATCCCTTGCCATTCTGAGATCTATTATTGGATCCGTAAGTTAATGTGAAGAAATTAACTCTATCCTGGAGATCACGTGACCTCCAACATTTTATATGATATCAGTATTCTGTACCTGCAGCTTATATAGTCACAGTGAAACAAAATTTGCAGTTGTGTTTTACAGAACAATATTATTCATTGTTAAAAACTAAGTCACAGAATGTCTTGGTTGAGTGCTTGGCACTTTTGTTTCATGTTTCAGAGTTACAAGTTACAAATAATCCTAAAATGTGTGAGGGAACTTTTGCAATTATCTTCAGTCTAAGCACTTGCTGGGATAGTATCTTAGTCATTTAAAGCTTATGGTAAGCGTGTGTATCATCTGCCATAATATTTAAACACTGCAGTTCATCCACAGTGCACAGAGGAGTTTCAGAAATTAAGCAAACAAATGTTTTGATGCCAAGAACTTTGTTCTGACTTCAGCGTATTCATGATGCATCTTTCGCAGATGATACACATTCAACCTCCACATACTGACCATAGACATTTAAGCATTTGACCCGCCATGGCACCGAGGCTTGTATTCTGGCGTAGAAGAAACCATTGTCAAATGTATGTGGCCAGGAGTCTACAGCTTGCTTCATGTTGGTATCTGTTGCCAGCTGGGTGCTTCTTAAGGGCGTCCAAAGATATGGAAATAACTGGGTACAAGATCAGTCCTGTACAGAGGATAGTCCATTACTCCCATCTGTCACAAGTCCAAATGGCAGTATCATGCAAAATGAAGATGCCTTGGCACAGCAACCCAAGCCTTTTGGGATAAATGATGTCTCCTAACGTCTCAAGTGTACAGCGATAACCGTCAGCAACACATTGTCATCATGGTCCAGGGAATACACAACATTCACACCTTTATAATCCCTTAAGACAGTTGGCAAGGTAGTCTTTACAGATGGTGTTGCTTTGAATTTCTTTGCTGGCGGAAGTAATGGGTGTTTCCACGTAATGGATGCTTTTTTTGTTGTGGGTGTTGCATGATTGACCCATGTGTGAGCCCTCATAACAGGACACTGTACTAACTGCTGTTGTTGGTCAGCATAACATGTCAAATGCATGGGTGAGAGTCCCCTTTGTTGAGGTTTGTGATCATCTGTGAAGTATTTTACAGTATGTGATAGCCACTTCTCTCAAAATCCTACCACTATTCATTATGAACAATGATTTTTTTTGTACTGTGTGACCCATGCAGTTGAAGTAGTCTACTGAAGTAAACTGGGAAACAAAAGTGGTAGCTTCATGTCAATTGAGTTGTTAAAAAGTTGTTAGGTTGACATAGGAATAGTGGGACATAGTGATCTCAGGTGGGCCAGTTTTCTGTGGAAAATCAAGCCATAATTAAACCTTACCATTCCAGTATACTGACTGCTGTGTAATCTTGTAAGACAAACTTACAGTGCAATTTTACAGATGATAATTGGGCTGCAGGCAGAGACTGTTGAAGTTTTAAAGAGCATTCTGCAGAAGGGACAAGTAAATTGGCAGCTTGTTTTGGTATGTGTATCAACTTATCTCAAGTCCATTCCAGAAGGTGGTAGACATATGAAAGGTAAGTGTACATCTTTAAAGTGAAGAAATTCAAGTACTGGGATACGGTGCTAATGTTTTGTATTTTATTTCTTCATTTTTATTGTATGACATTCAGTTTCTCAGACTATATAGTGTTGATAGTAGCATGACTAATGAATTAAACAAAATTCAGAGCAAACCAGGTCCTAACCAAGGTACTGTTCTGAATTTACATGTAGAGACTGAAGAAATTCCACAAATACCCCTGCCAGGGTACCAAATTTTCCAGCCAAAATGCAAACTGGGCACCTCCCAAGTGATAAGTTCAGCAGTGTTGCTATGTGAATCTGCCTTATGTTTTCATTTTTGAAGGAAAATATAGCTAATATAAGTTATAAGGTCTATTAGGAAAGTTCTCAGACTGATTAAATAAAATGTTATAGGCACCAGGTAGTTCTGGTAAACATAATTCCCTGCAGAATAGTCACCTTCAGCATTCTAGCAATGTTCCCATTTTTTCCAGTATTTCATACGTGATTTTGAAGAAATTTGGTTAGCTGCTCTACTGTTTTTTCTTGTGTTTTCTTTGCTGATTTTAATTAATGCCATTTAAAACTAATTGTCAATTTTGGGAGCAGAAAAAGGCCTGCTGGAGAGATCAGGTCTCCAAGGTCACTGCAACCACTGGAGTTCTGTTTTTTTCTGTTTTTGCCGCAGTTGTAATATCTGACTTGCATGTCATGAATTGTACCTGGATAGAATTCTGACATGCAACTAGTCTCTGTTGAAACAAGAGCAGTGTAGGCCTCCATTTGATTGATGTGTATGGATTATTTCTGTGATATAAAGTGAGAGCACGAATAGTGGAAGGCTATATTCCAGTTTGGTGTAACACATTTTTCTAAACAGTTTTTACATTGATGCATATTTTGTTGGTCTTGCTGTTCATACAATGCTGATGCACACTGTGGATAAAAGCCTTGTGTGTTGGTAAATCTAATGGCTAAACAGATACTGCACTACAAGAAGGCATGAATTTTTCTCTCTTATTTTGTTATACATTGTATCAAAAAATGTTTAAAATAAATGTGTGGATTTCAGTGAAATGTTGCTATTGAATGTGTAGCACTCCTGCTTTGTGTCTGAGAAGATCCAGGTTTAACTCTTGGTGTGGAGAGCAGCTGTCTTTTTGTGAGATTTTTGTGTGGTTTCTGTCAGCGTTTCAAGATGTATGCTGTGTGTCAAATTCAGCCATGACTTTCCCTAATATCTTTTTCAATTTATTAGTTGCTACTCTTAACAGTCAGTGCTATGTAGTCTGAGATATTGACAGTCTTCTTGAATAAGCCACAGATAAATTTAATGAAGTCTATTGTATGTCATACACAGATTTCTTGTACAAGCCTTGTTTTAAAATTTAGATTGTGGCATTATGGGTTATGACACTATACCCTCATAGGTTGTTTCCTCATATTAAGGTGACTTGGCTGGCATCAGCTTCATTTTTACCATGAAGACAGAGGCAGCAGGTTCCTACAAAATGTCCATAACCATATCCTTGACTACACACTGTTGTCATTCATAGGATCACAGACCTGATTTTCACTGAAATGAGTATACAACCCATACCCAGTTTTGCTGTAATCGATTTACTAATCTTGGAAATGAAACATCTGGGCTGACAGAAACATCTTCCTTATTATGTATACTTTTTGAACACCTGAAACTACAAGTGGCCCTTAACATTTCATATGTAATTTGAAGTTTTTTCTTGAAAATATTTTAAATTTATTGAGAACCTAATTTTTTTTAAATTTACTTACTCTCAAGCGTATATATAGTTTTGTTCAAAATATATTTTCTCAAATGAGTATTTAATTAGATATATGTGAGGTTTTTGTTTTTTAAGAAAAACATATGGAGGATCTTCACATAAAATGGTTGTAATTACTGTCTGATTTTAGTCACAAACTGAAACTGATTGACAAATTTCGTTAATGCTCCCTATTGTACATATGTATTTTGAAAATACTGTCAGCAATTCCCAGATTGATATTATCGTACGAACATAAAAATGGTACCCAAAAGTTCCCGAAATTCCTCTACTGTAGCTTAACCACTTACCAAAATTTCTGTTCACCCCATCCCCTTTGAAGTAGTCCCCTTCGGCATTGATACAGTGATTCCAGTGGGATTTCCATGATCAGAAGCACTTATGGAAGTCATATTGCATCATTGTCTTCATCACATTCTGCGATACGGTCTGGATCTCTTTAATGCTGTCAAAACGTCACCCCTTGAGCTTCAATTTCATCTTCAGGAATAGGAAAGTCACAGGGGGCGAGGTCCGGTGAGTAGGGAGAGTGGGGGATGACTCGTATTCGTAGAAGCCAAACTCTGCCGCACAATGAGCGACGCGTGAGCCAGAGCTTTGTCATGATGCAGGACCCAGGAGTTGTTGCGCCACTTGTCTGGATGTTTGCACTGGATGTTTTCCCTCATTCGCCTCAGAACGTCACAATATAATTTTCCATTCACCATCTGTCCTTTTGGAACAAATTCCTTATGCACGATGCCTTCATTCTCAAAAAAAATAATCAACATTGAATTGACATTGTTCCAAACATGTCGTGCTTTCTTCGGTCGTGGTGAAGTTGGAGTCTTTCCAATGAGACAACTGCTGCTTAGTCTCAGCGTCGTGCCCAAACACCCAAGATTCGTCACCAGTAATGATGTTGGAGATAAAGTTAGGGTCTTTTCGGCCTGTTCCTCGATCTCAGTGCAGACAGAAATGCAGTATTCCTTTTGATCACTGCTCAGCAGCCTTGGCACAAATTTTGCTGCAGTGCGCCTCATGTTGAGCTCATTCGACAAAGTTCGCTGGCACATTCCATACGATAGTCCAACAATGTTCCAAACATCGTGACTCATTCGTCGTCGTTCTTCCAAGATAGCATCTCGCACTTTTGCCAC
>JGI24697J35500_11274830_pt1 | contig 10371 bp, 5 predicted proteins | sample TergutMp193P1_FD_35500 | JGI IMG/M metagenome (IMG submission 35500) | reverse complement strand
CACTGAGGAGCCTCTGGTGTGGAATTACCTCCACTAGCAGACTTTGGTTGTACATATGTACCCATAAGCAGTGAATAATGTCTGACAAGCAGATCTCTATTCCAAATTTCAACTTGTTGAAGTAGTGTGAAAAATGCAGTTTGAAATTTTTTATGCACTAGAGTAAAGTGCCATTTGCACTGCATGGATTTCCGTAAAACCCATAATTTTCCAGCGGGTTTAAGGTGTAGATCTCAGTACTGAGTGTGGCCTAAATTGGTCAAGACATGCAGAAGTTGTGGGCAGAAATTCATTAATGCACCTATAAAAAGCGTTACACTTACGGTATGGATCTTGATGAAACTTACAATTAGTAAACAACATTATATGTGGATCTGTATTATTCCATTTAAAAAAAAACTGGTCAAGATTTATGAGTAGAAATTTACTTTCGGTCATGAGTAAAATCCAGTTGTCACTATATGGATTTCTGTCAGACTCATAATTGCTTAACAGTATTATGTGTTGATCTTCAGTACTGAATATCACCCAAATTTGAGAAGAAATGTGAAAACTGTGAGTAGAAATTCTTTTAGGGCCTTGTGTGGAAGTATGGCCTTTACTGCATGGGATTCAATGAAACTCACATTTTCGTAACACCAATAAGGTAGATCTCCAATACCAAATATCAGCTGTGTTGGTCAAGAAGTTTTAAAATCATCGGTACAAAATCTTTTATGGCCTTGAGTAAAGTATGACTTTTACTGATTGCATTTTCGTGAAAATCACTATTTGCTTTCATAATCATTGATAACAAGAATAACATAACAACTGTTAGTACAGTTTTCATATTTCTCTTTCCCGCTAATTGGAAGTGGACTGAAGGTGTTCTCTGTGAGGAAGAGCTGAACACTTACATGTAATGCAGACACTTGTCAGGTGCCATAGAATTAAGACCTTTAGTAACTACCAGCCTACTGTGCATTCTATCTCAATAAAATGGGTTTGTATGCATCAAGAGGCACTGGGCTCTTAGAATAGCCGAAGGGTACACAGAACACACTCACAATGTAAGTGGAATGAGTAGAACTTGTGGTCGCATTTTGAATTGTTAATGATCATGTGATTAACAATAGAAATTTTGAGTTTCACTAAAATGTTTTGTTTGAATTCTTGATATAACTTTGACTATTCGTAGTGGAATTTTTAGGCACATTTGTAAAGTCACGAAAAACACCTGACACGATAGGCAGTGTACTTACATTTGGATCTTTCCTGTCCTTAATGCACATGTCATTTGGGCCATTTTGTTTAAATGAAGATCTGAGTGCACCACAGTATTATGTTATATATACAGTGGATGTCTTTTTAAGTAAATTCTACACGCTTGAAAAATTACAGTATTTTGATTTATTGCCACCACCACAAGTTTTGGTGAACGGACACTGACTCAGTATGGGGTTTGACTGTAGAAACTGTATCCAGAACTTGTTTGTTATTTGTTAAATATGTCAAAGGTTAATAAAACTCTACATTCTCAAGTACACAGACAAGTTGTGAAGCAGGCTATTATCTGTTGTTCTTGTGTGTTATTTTGTTGTTTGTTGTTTGGACTCTCATATTCAGTAACCTTTCTAGAAGACAGGTAGTAGGGTAGCAGGAAATGTAGATCTCATTCCTTTTAATGAATTGAAATGACAATAGTGATATGAGTTTTGAGTTCATAATTCATGAAATACCAGGCTTAAAAATATGGTAATTTTGGATATCTTCTGTCCTTATTCATTATTCCTGTGTTATCCTGTAGCCTGGATGATTGAGATAGTGCTAAAGGCCTACCAACCTTGTTTTTTATGTGTTTGGTAATTTCAGTTGTGATTATGAACAGCTGAAAAAGCCATAAATCATGATGTAGTTTGAAACTGGCCAGGCTTCTCTTTATTTTATGTTGTGTCACATGCAGATGAGAAATTATTTATGATGTTTCTTCATTGCTTGTTTCAGATTCGCCCTGTATCAAGCATGGAATCTGCAGTTGTTGACGCTAGTAGTGTTTTGAACGTGAATAGCGAAGATACACAAAATTTAACTGTGCAAAGTTTGGAGATGAAGAAGGAAAATGTCCCTGTAGGTGCAGGCACAGAGTCACCAGGTCCATTTTTGCAGGATTATGTATTACCACTTGAAACAAGTACTGACAAAATGGGTATGAGTGTTACCACACAGGAAATGGAGTGCATTTCATTACAGCCTAACAGTGCTGTAACATGTAGTAATGCAATAACAGATAATGTTTGTGTTATTAAGAGTGCTATCAGTAGTGATATTATGGATGTACAGAACACAGTGCCTTTCAGCAGTGCAAATGAGAGCAGTAGGCATGATCAGACAGTTGTTAACATAAAAGCACCGTACGATATAACAAAGGGTACAGATACTATAAATAATGATGCAAGTAATATGATGGAAATTGCCGTTAATTTGGAAATGAGTGGAGAACAATCAGAATCAAATTCTTTATTTGCTTTAGGTAGTGTGATTGTAGATTCAGCTATTGAAGGATGTAGTCATAGCACAAGTGGTGTGGGAGAGCAGACTGTTGATGTCAAGATAAATGATGGCATAAATGATGGAGAAGTGGTTGCTAATACTGTGGGGAAAAATAGTGCAATTCATGGAACTTGTAGAGCTGCCAAGAAAGAGGGAAATGAATATGATTACACAAGTAAAGACTCTGAGAATGCTGTTAAAGATGACACACAGAAACCAATAGAGCTTTGTCTTGATAGCCTTAAAGATAGGTCTGATATAAATGACAATAGGAAAAATAATGATGATGTTGATGCACAGAGTGGAAAAAAATGTGAATTTGTCATACCTGAGGTTCCTGTGATGGTTAGTCAAGCCTCTCAGACAGATCTAGAAGAGTGCATTGAGGATTCTGATGGTTTAAGATTTCTTTTAATCCCACAAAAGCCAGTGGTTACAACCGCTGCAGCTGTTAGCAAACCTACACCAGTAATCAGTGCTGTGCATAAAACAGTTGCTGCTGGCAGGTCACCAGTAGCTCCACCACGTGCTGGAGTCCGCGTGTCTCTTGGTGGCACTGGTATGAGGCCACAGGCTTCTGTGAGACCTGCTTATGCAGCTGTTTCAAGGCTTAGTAGTCCGGCCAATTCGAGGAATCAAGCATTGTCACATACGAGCCTGATAGCACCCAGACCATCCAAAAGTCCTCGGCTTGCTCGCAGCCGGACTTCTGCAGATGTGATACCTGCTGGGAGAGGAACTGCAGTGAGAAAGTTGCCATTAGAGTCAAGTGCAGCAGTCTTGAAGTCACAAAGACCAACAGTAGTGTCAAGACAGGTAAAGAAATTTAGTTGTCTGTATTTTCATGCAGAGTAAAGGCAGAATAACTTTGCAATAGTAAGGGCATGCATCTGACCAGTTACTTAATTTACATTTCTTGTTAGTTGCTTGTGAGTTGTTAGTTACTTGTTAGTTATGCTGTTAAAACTTTTTAATTACATAGAGGTACAAAAAGGAAAGAGAGATACAACAGCAATGTGTGGTGTAATGGGTAATGATGGCTGTAAACAAGTGAGGAGTTCTTCACCATTTTGCTTTTATTGGTGATGTTTTGGTTGTCAGCATATGACTCAGATAGTGCTGAGCACAGTGGTTACTTACTGCCACAGTCACCAATGTTTATATATTACCCACACAGAAAGAATGTAGCCTCAAAAGTGGATAAAATACGTGGTAAAAATGTGTACAGTTTGTTAGTTGTATATATTCAGGATGACATTTGACATACCTGCATGCAGTGAAGGGCTACTGTGCTCCTTTCATGTATGTACCATGTATTGTGAAGTCTTACGTATTTGAATGGGGTGGAATAGCTTGGTAACCAAAGTGACTTGTTATGGGTTGGATTACTGGGGTTTGGTTTCTGGCAGCGACATGGGTTTTCCTTTTAACCACTATTTCCCTGGCTTTAGTGGCCACACAGCGCCCTCTCCAGTGTGTACTAGTGGGTTATTTCCCCAGGGGTGAAGTGGCTGGAAAGTGAAATTAACTGTTTGCTAGCAGCTGATGTCATGGTCTACAGTATGTGCTACTTGTGCCCTCTACACTTCTTTGGATTATTAGGCAGAGGTGTAACTGTACATACTTTAAGTAGTGTGATGTAATGCCTCATCAGTGGTGCAACATTCCGTACAGGAAAGTGTGTTTTCTGAGATAAGGATGGATGGTGTTAATAAATTCTGAACATTTTTTTAGTGCTTGTCAGTTATATGTTCTAAGCTGCATTTCTGTCATATTTGTTTCAGTTGATCCATTGTTCTTGTTCACAGTTGATTCTTCTTTTAGTGCAGAAACCTGCTGATAACAGAGAGCTATTTTACTGGTTATAAAGGACTGTAATTACACCATTCACTAGGTATACAAGTGAATTGAAAGCATCATAAATCTTTTGTGTGTATTATAATTAAATTTCTCACAGATTTTATGTTCTTTCACATCCTATGTCTTAAGTGTCAGTTGAAAGTAGTATTTAGTGCTGTTACTTATTAAGGAAAAGTGTAATTTTTGACAGGTTATGAGGAATAGGCCTAGCACTGGTGAGGGCAGGAGTTTGCAATTTCAGAGCAGTACCACAGTTCAGGTACTTTGTTTTGGTCTTGTGATTTGTGTGGCTACATTGATACTTTAATTTAGGTACTGTTTAGGAAAACTAGTTTGTAACTTACAAAAATGTTAAGCTGAGGATTGATCTGAACATTTGAGAACTTTTCATTGCAAGAATGTAGACTGCACAGTGGGAATTTCAAGCAAATGACATTGTTAGAAACACTCTGTAACTTCATTTTTGCAATGGCAAGATGTCATTTTGTGTAGAAGTATTTCAGTAGGTGATTGCTTTGTGAACTGGCTGATATGGAACTTTGTTTATTCTTCAAATCCTGCTTTAAATTTGGGAAAATGGCTTAGTAAATGCACCAATAGTTTGGAAGTATATGAGGGATTGAAACTGCCAACCATTCAAAACATTTGTGTTGTTTTCCCATGAAAGATTACGCAGTCCAGACATCCTAGTAAGTGATGAATCCATTGCCTAGTTGTATGGCAAGATTCTGAAGACAAGATTTGTCAAATGGCTGTTCAGATTTGCATCTCATTAAAAAAATGGCAGCTGAGCATAACTCAGGACATGGGATTGAGGAGAAGCTCAAGAAAATTTGTGGTTCATACGAATGTTTTTTCAGACAGTTGGCACCATGAAGGAATTCTTGACCAAGCACAACCCTGCAGTATATTGTCTGTTTATGTGATAACATTGTGTAGATCACTTCCACAAAATGCTGTTACCTAAGAACAGGATCTTCATCCCTATGGAATTGTTGTGAAGATCAAATTTTGCTGGTTCACCACCCACTTGTTCACTGTTTTTGACCATGAATGATCTGTATGTGTTTCCCAAACTTAAAAAGTATTTTAAATGGGAAGATATTTCTGGAAGTTCATGTAACTTTATAAAATGCGATATGAGGATTGTTTTTCCTGTCAGAAAAGTGGAAATACCTGAAAAATTGTAAGAGTAGCTGAAATCACCGTGCAAAGTCAGAGTCTTCTGTGAAGGAGATTAAGTGGATGAACTGTTTTGACCTTTAGTTTTACCCGTAAAATTTTAGTCTCAGTGTTACTTGATAAGACTTCATATGTCCAAATGTTGCTTTGCCTCGCTTGTGATCCTGTGACATATGCGTTACTCATTCAGTGTGAATGTGAATAGTTCAACATGCTTAGCAACTTTAACTTAGTTGATAAGTAGACTTCCCTGAATGGTGTATTGTATAACTTGTGTAGCTCCTTGAAGAAACCACCAGGCATATCAGTGTAGTTGTTATAACTCCAGTGTTGTATGTGGGAGCTGTGTGGTTTAGTCTATGGCCAGAATAGTGACAATTCTGAGAGATTTCTGTGTCTGCCCCATTCTCAAACAGAATTGTAAAAATTTGGTCACAACCCTTGCTTTCAGCAAATGAAGTCAATGGAGCAGAATTATTCTTGAGCAACTAATAGGTCTTCAGCTAGCCAAGAAATTTAATGCATTTTGTGGGGCCCAATTCGTATGAGTTTATGAATTTGTCATGTGTCTTTTCACTTACAAGCTCGTACTGTGTGACCAGTGCCATAACAGTTCATTGTAAGTAAACCAATAATTGAATCTTTAATGAAAAAGAAAACTAGGACAGTAAATCATTCCTCGTGTTCTGAAAATATAAAAATGTGTAGGTTTTGAATCACTTAAATTAGATTGGCAAGTAGAAGTCCAAATTTGGTACAAATGTTGTTAGATGAAATTTTATAATTTTTTATGGGCTTGGAAAATGAGAGTATTACAGGGCTAGTAATACACTTGTATGTATTTAAACACATGTCTGATTAAAAGGCTCATAGTGTAGAAATGAAAGGAACACGAAAGACCTGTGGCTGCCTGTCTGTGACAGTGCATGTTGCAAATAAGGAAATTCGTAGGCCAGGTCTTTCTGCTATTAAGAATGCCTTCTTTTTTACTCAGTTTGCTTATTTTTTACTGTACCAGATTTTTGTGCCTAAAAAACTCAGCAGGTATTTAGAAGGTACCCATTTCAAATTTGGTCTAAGCTGCTACTTATTCTGGCTGAGAATTTGTGTGCTTTTTGTCTCTCTGTCTATGAGAATTCTGAGACCTTACGAATACTTCCTTCCATATTCTTATCTGTCATTATTGTATTCTCCTCTTGATAGTTCCTTTTTAACATCTGCATTGGAAGTAATGTTTATGAATCTAACAACCAGTAGGTAAAGTAACAACTCCTGTTTCATTTAGTGCTTTTCTTTGTCATTTTTTCTGTTGCACTTTTTATTTTCTTTGAATCTTCTGATACAACAGAATCACTTGAAAATACAGTCCTGTACTTATGCTTGATGTTTATCTTTTAATTAAAAAATTATACTTTTTATTAGACTTTTTAATATTTACTAAATTTTACTCTTTTACTTCTGCAGATGGTCATAGCTCCTGTGCATGGTATCTTAGATATAGATTGAATATTACTGATCCCTTCCTCCTTCATTTTTCCCTTGCACTTGGTGTATCATATTATGAAGTAAGGCAGTTTTTATTTTTCTAAACTGAAGATCTCTTCAAGTACAGTGTGATCTTTGTTTAGCCTCGTCATGGGGGGCAACAGAGTGGAGTCACAGCAACTTCAGCACAAAGGAAAGTAGAAAGCCCTTCAGGGATTGGAGCTTGTTTGGATAAAAGAAGCAGTTCTAACTCATCCTTGACAAGTTCTACTTCATCCAGTGCGCGAAGCTGGGCAGACAAGGTGAAGGGCATAGAAGCTTCACATACAACAGTTTCGGTTGAGGTATTGCCAAGGACAGGAGCTTGTAATGAAGATGGTAGGTATGTTATTAATACTGTGTTTTACTGTTACTAATGCGTTCATGTAGTGTGATATTATCCTGCCTTGTGTCTGCCCACTTTTGATGAAGTCTGGTCTTGTGAACAATTACATAAATTGTTAGGTGAATTTGAATTTGTTCAAAATAGAATGGCGTGGACGCATTTTGCCTGACATTCTGAATATGTGTTGTGAGGTATTTCAGTAGGTACTTTAATTCCTTAAGGATGAGACGTATCTGTGTTATATAAGGACTCAGTGCATACCGCGCTGTTAACACTCTCCAATTCAATTATAAAAACCAATCTGTTCATGGTGTGTAAGTCAAAAGTTACTGTTTGTTCTGAGGTCCATACAGAACACATAAACGCAATGTAATCACCCTGCAGAATTTTTTAATGTTAAACCTGGTGGAACGTGAAGTAACTGGTAGGCTTTAAAAGGTTAAAAATCATATCTCAGAGACAAGGGATATAAGACTGGACTAAATTCATGTGGTTCAAGGTAGGGATTAGTGGTGGGCTTGCGTGATGATAGTGGTGGCCCTCCAAGCTCTGTAAAATTGGGGAATTTCTTGCCATGTTGAATGATTATTGGCTTCTCAGGAATGATTGCAGCGTGGAGTTTATTTGTTGTGATTGTATGTAATTTTTCATTACAGATGAGGGGTGGGAGACTGTGAAAAGCAGGTCTCGGTCACGTATATCACCAGCCAACAAAGTGGATGGATTAGGATCATCCCTGTCACATAGCGCTAGCAGTATTAAGTGCCGTAACATGGAAAGAAAGGGCAGTGTTGGTATGGCTTCACGGGCATATGCTGCGAAAACCCGATTCCAGCAGCCAAGTGCTGCCACTTCACTACCAGCTTTGGCTCTGGTAGAGGTAGAAGTGCATCCACCAGCACTTAAAGATGAAACGAAGATTGCTGAACTTAAGAGAAGTGTTCCTGGTTTGACGTTAGCACGCAGAAACAGTACGAATATTGTTAAGATGAAGAAGGACGTGAAAGACATTAAAGAAGATAACAATAAGAAGCTACTAAAATCTATTAAAACCTCATCAATTTCAAGTAAGAAGATAAATGTGCAAGGAAAGAGAGAGCAGCAAGGAAAATCAGAAGTTACTGGTGATAGAATATTTTCAAAAGTTACCTTGGATTCTGATGATAACAAAGAAAAAGGACATGTAGAAGAAGTTCTGGAGAAGAAAGAACATGTTCAGTCTGACATCATTAAGTGTAATAATGAAAATGGACAGGAAGAAAAGGTTGTGAGGTAATGCTGTGTGTTAAAATCATGTCTTTTACTTATTCTTGTAGTTGTTAAACGTTACTTTTCTGTAATTTAAACATTGCTTTATTATTCTTTTAAGGAAAAATAGTACTGATGCAATAATTTTGGATGTTAAACTTGAGGATATACTTGAAGAGAAGAGTTTGTTCAATGAAGAAGAACTCAGGAAAAGTAAGGAACTGTGTGCAGAGGAAGCAATGTTGAGGAAGGAAATTCATGAGCTAGAAACGGCAGTGATTGAGGTGAATATAAGCTGTAAAGTTTTTGTATTCAGCATAACTTTTGAATGGCCATAAATGGTTATTTGTTATTTAGACACTGAGAAAAAAATCTGATGCATAATATTTGTATCAATGTGATAGTCACAGAGGGGAAAGGAATGGTGCCTCTTAAGTGTCATTTTTTATTTTTATCTGACAACCCCTTTCCCCAAGTTCACATTTTGATCATTTTGGGTCAACCTGTAATGGAGCTTAGTCCGTTCTTCTCTATCCTTGTGTAAGCAGTCTTATTGATTTTGTCCACCATTTTCTTTCTTTTTCTTTCTTTCGTCCTTTCTTTCTTTCTTTCTTTCTTTCTTTCTTTCTTTCTTTCTTTCTTTCTTTCTTTCTTTCTTTCTTTCTTTTTGGTATCTCATCTTGCTTGTTCCTTTCATTTTGTTGGTGCCCCAGTGGTAGTTTATTTGATATCCTCCATGTGTAGCTTATCACAGGAATTATACATAATAATCCATGTGTAACACATTTTCATATCAGGTTATCCCTAACTCAAAACAAGGGTGAAACACAGCTGCATATAATTTTGTCCACAGTTTGACCAACTTCTATGTGTATGTATAAAATATATGCGAGATAGTCCAAGCTTCACTGTGAATGATGCATGCCGTACAGGCTTATTGTGTGTATTGTACTTACAAATCTTATATCACAAATTCTCAGATTTTTATACTGAACTGAGACATAGATTTTTTAATTTTGTAAAGTTGTAACACAAAATAAGCTTATTGTTCAGAAATTACTGTATGAAAATTAATATTTGGTATGTTTGTGTAACTTTTATGACAGGTGGGATGCTGTATAGAATTATTTTTTGTCATTACCTTTGTTTTTCTTAGTAAACAAAACACTTCTCCATAAATGTGTCTTTATTCAAAGCACACAGATTCTGAATTATCATTCTTAGATCTTTCATTTTCGCAAGATGTTCACTGTTGATTAATTTTCCATGTCATGTTTTCCTTCATCCTTATTTCTTTCCAGTTCCTTTTTTTTTCTTTTTTTTCTTTTGTTGTTTTCTTGAATCTTATTCTGTTACTTTTTGATTTCAATGCACTTGTAATTTACTAAAATAGAATTCTTATAAGTTTCTTTGCCCTTTGTGCTGTCATTGAGGAACTAGAAGGCCTGCTTGCCATTTGAAAGTTATTATTATAATTGTTATGCTGTTCTTAAAATGATTATGAACTTAATACTAACTTAATCTGAACCCTTGACTGGGGATTTATTTTTGTAACGTTTTACTTTAAATATATGTATGTACCTTTTTCATATAATAGGTAAATGTTCCCCCCTGAATAATTTTACTTGCACCAGTCATGAGTGTTTTTATATGTATTTGTAATCTACACCACACCAAACTTT
>JGI24697J35500_11274831_pt1 | contig 10376 bp, 9 predicted proteins | sample TergutMp193P1_FD_35500 | JGI IMG/M metagenome (IMG submission 35500) | reverse complement strand
GAACTGTTCGGCACTTTTGATGAAATGATCATTATTTTTCAGGTGCGCAATTTTATCACCCCCGGCCTGCCCATTGTCTCCCTTGATGAAAAAGACGAATCCCTGCGGGTGGACGCCATTCTAAAAACGATGAAAAACATTATTGACCAGTGTAAGGATGAGGGAGTTTTTGATCCCTCTCTCGATTCCGCAATGGCGACCCGCCTTGTGCTTTCCATGTTTTCCGTCAGCGTAGAAAACGCCGCCCGCCTGCCCTCTGAAGCCAGAAATTCGCCCGCCCTTATCGAAGAAATGAAAAACGCCTTTCAGATCATCGTCCGCGGCTTCGCGAAAGAAGGCATAGACCGCTCCCGTTTGGATATTACGGAGCGTTAGGCGACATGGGAAAATGTGTTTAACTCTGCCTGTATTTTTCCATAAATGCCGACAGTCGGTGCATTGCGTCTGTCAGGGTGTCCTTGTCGGGGAGGAAGACGATGCGGAAATGATCCGGCTCTTTCCAGTTAAAGCCGGTACCGTGTACCAAAAGCAGGTGCCGGTCGCGTAACAGGTCGAGCATAAACTTTTCGTCGTCGGTTATGTTAAAGCGTTTAACGTCAATCTTTGGGAAGCAGTAGAGAGCGCCCTTGGGCATAACCACGGAAAGGCCGGGGATTTCGTTTACAAAATTGACGGCGATATTTCTCTGTTCCAGCAGGCGGCCGCCGGGAAGAATCAGGTCTTTGACGCTCTGGTAGCCGCCGAGCGCGGTTTGTATGCCCATCTGCGAGGGCATATTGGGACAGAGGCGCATATTGGCAAGCATATCGAGGCCTTCAACATAGTCGGCGGCGCATTTTTTGTTGCCGGAAAGAACCATCCAGCCGGCGCGGAAACCGGCGGCTCGGTAGGCCTTGGAAAGTCCGTCAAAACTAATCGTGAGGATGTCGGGCGCGATTGTGGACATGGGAATATGTTTCGCCTCTTCGTAGGTGATGCGGCTGTAAATTTCATCGGCGTATACGATTAACTCGTGCTCTCTGGCGATTTGGGCGATGCCTTCAAGAATTTGGCGGTCGTAAACCGCGCCGGTCGGGTTGTTGGGATTGATAACCACAATCGCCTTTGTTTTCGCGGTAATTTTGGAGCGGATGTCGTCAAGGTCGGGATTCCAAGCGGCGGACTCGTCGCAAAGATAGTGAACCGCCTTGCCGCCCGCAAGGGTAACCGCCGCCGTCCACAGGGGGTAGTCCGGCATGGGGATGAGAACTTCGTCGCCCGAATCCAAAAGCCCCATCATTGAGATTTGGATCAGTTCGCTGACGCCGTTGCCGATAAAGATATCGTCGATCTCAACGTCCATTACTCCCTTTAACTGGAAATCGTGCATTACCGCTTTGCGGGCGGCGAAAAGCCCCCGCGATTCGCCATAGGCCTGGGCGTTGTGGAGATTCACTATCATATCGTGGAGAATCTCGTCGGGGGCGTTAAGGCCAAAGGCCGCGGGGCTGCCAATGTTCAGCTTGATTATGTGAAAGCCCTCTTCTTCAAGTCTTCTGGCCTCCTTAAGTACCGGCCCGCGTATGTCATAACAGACACTTTCCAGCTTTGCGGACTTTTCTATGTTTTTCATGAAGGCTCCGTATTTTTATAAAGCCAGTTTCCGGCTTCGTCAATGTATCTCTTTATAATCGCGGTGTGAATTTCCGCTCCCGATTTATCGACTTCTTTTTTCCATTTTGCGGTATTTATCAACGCTTTAACAACGCGGCTGCGGCCGTTTTCGGCTGCGGCTCGACATTCATCCGGTCTGAGGGAATTTTTCGCAAGGGAACTGTCCAGAAAATAAGCCGAAAGGCCGGTAATGACAGCGTCATCACAGGATACGGCAAGTGAGGATAATACCGGCTCCGCCTGGGAGAAATCGCCGCTTAAAAGATACGAAAAACCCAAAAACCAGCGTACCCATTGCCTGTCCTTTTGGGGGCATTTATCAAGGCGCGTCTTGAAAAAGGCAATGGCGTCTTTATGATTACCGCCTAAAACCCTTGCCGCGCCGAAAATCAGAATATTTTTATCAACCACGGAAGGTTTTGCCAGAAGAGCCTTGCTTTCAAGCTTCTGAATCGAAGGATAATCCGAAATAACAAGGTAAGAACTGGCCAAAAGCCGTACATTCTGGAAATTGTACCGGTTTTTAACGATTATTTTCTGCTCCAAATAATAGGCTAAAGCAGGCCAATCTTCTTTTTCAAGGAGAGAAAGAAGCCGATAATTAATAAGGAAATATATGCCAATACCGGTAAGGAGCAGGAACATGAGGATTAAAAGCGGTAATGAGATATACCGGAAAGTTACCGTTGATTCAGGGCCTCCTCTGTATATCGGAAGCAGGGCGGTGATCAAAACGATAAGAACGATTATAATACTAAATACGATTATCAAATATTTGAATTTCAATGTATACTCTCCTATAATTATTCATTATTTGAATGATAAAAGAAAGGGCATTTTGCGTCAACGATACGGATACCGGGGGATTAGATGAACGAATTTTTGGTAAAGGAAATACAGCCAAACAGCTTTTTCACAAAAACGCTCTATCTTGACAGCGCCTTTGTCATCACCGCTCCGGAAATGCCGCTTGTAGATGAAGTTATTCAGATTCTGGATAAATGGAGTTTTAAAAGCCTGTTCACCGAGGGAGAACAGCGCGATGAGTATACCAAAAATAGTCCTCCCGGCGACAAAGAAACTCCCGAAGTTGTAACAACCGTCATTTCCCAGCAATCAGACTCGGACAAGCTTGAAAAAGCCGAGGAGTTTTATAAGGGGCTTCTGTACTTTGTGGAAAATATATTTATCAGGGCGGCTGTATCGGACGAACTGGACTACAAGGTTGTAACGGAGAAAATCAAGGATATAGTTGAGTATATACGGGAAGACCGCCGGTTTTTAATGAGGGTATTAAAAAATATCGAACCCGCTCCCGATAAAAATTATCTGGCTACCCATTCGGTGAGATCAACCATAATTGCCATAATAATCGGGACCTACCTGAAACTTCCCAATTACAGGCTGATTGAGCTTGGAGTCGCCGCCCTTGTGCATGAAGCGGGTATGTTAAAACTGCCGTCTAATATATACTTGAACCAGCGGGCATTAAACCCGCAGGAGCAGAAGGCGATTATCACGCATCCCATACTCGGTTACAGTATGCTTAAATCTTTAGACTTTCCGCTGGCGATCTGCCTTGCGGCTCTTGAGCACCATGAACGTGAAAACGGTTCCGGTTATCCGAGACGGCTGATAAGCGAAAAAATCAGCCTGTATTCAAAAATAATAGCCGTCGCCTGTTCCTACGAGGCGCTGAATTCCAAACGGCCGCACAAGGAAGCCAAGGACGGCTATACAGGAATGTTGGAGTTGCTGAAGAACGAGGGCAAACGTTACGATGATACAATTGTAAAGGCGCTTGTGCTGTCGCTTTCGATATACCCGATAGGACTCTATGTGCTTTTGTCTAACGGAAAGAAAGGCCAGGTTATCGATGTAAATCCGGAAAATCCGCGCTTCCCCGTTGTGCAGGTTTTTGGAGAATTTACCCCGGACGGAAAAATCAAGATGATGCAAACCGCGCAAAATGTACTGACCATTGTGCGTCCGCTGAACCGTTCGGAGATAGAAACCTAGTATGATTCAGGCGATATTAGTCACATTTCTTTTAATAATCGTAAGCGGAATTTTCACCCTTTTCGATTCTGCTCTGGGCCTATGCCGGAAAACGCGGCTGGAAAAAGAACAAAAGAAAAGTTATAAATCTGTTTTAACCGCGCTGGAAAAACGGCAAATGTATTCTCTCGCCTGTAAGTTGTGGATCAATATACTAAGAGTACCTGCGGCGATATTTACCTTTCTATTTGTCTCATTTTTTTTTAAGCTTGAGAATATTGGCGGCGCAATGGTTATAAAGTTGCTGATAACCGCCGTTTTGTTTGGCTTGCTCGCCGCGTTACTGGGCGACGGCCTTCCAAAATTGATCTCCCGCGTTTCTCCTGAAAAAATCGCCGCCGTCCTTCTTCCGTTTATAAAAGTCCTTTCGTTTCCGCTTTTGATCTTCGTCAAACCGTCTTTAAAATTCGCCTCATTTTTCAATTCAACTTTCCATTTGGAAAACTCAAGTACCAGCATGACAGAAGACGAACTGCACCGCGCTCTTTTGGAAGGAGAGAAATCCGGCATTGTGGAAAGCAAGGAACGCATCATGGTAGAGAGCGTTTTCTACCTTGGCGATCGCCACGTCGGCGCTTTTATGACGCACCGCTCGGAGGTTCAATGGCTGGACTGTTCCCTGCCCTATGAAGAAATAAGGGAAAAGGCCCTTGAGTACTGTTCTCAGCGCTGCTATCCCGTTGTAGACGGAAACCAGGATGAAATAATCGGAGCGGTTTATCTTGAAGACATCATTCTCGATCAGGCTATGCCCAATCCAAAAGGGTTACGCGCAATTATGAAAAAGGCCCAATTTGTGCCTGAGACCATGTCCGCGTTAAAAGCCTTTGAATCTTTCAAACAGGGAGAGGCTAATTTCCTCTTTGTCATGGACGAATACGGAGGACTTGCCGGCATTATTTCCATCACGGCGTTAGTTGAAGAAATTGTCGGCGAACTGTCGGTGCCTGCCGCAAAAGAAGAGCCCCTTGCCAAGCAGGAAGACGGAAGCCTGCTTGCCGACGGTACGATGAACATTGACGATGCCGCAAAAGCCCTCTCCCTTACCGGCCTTCCTGAAGACGGCGACTTTCACACACTTGCGGGCTTTGTTCTTTTCCTCGCCGGAGAACTCCCCGGTGCCGGAGACAGTTTTAAATATCAGGGATATTCGTTCAAAATAAAAGAGATGGACGGCAACCGTATAGACAAAATTTTAATTAACAAGATTGATGAGTAAAAAGAATTCCGCGTTTCATTGGCAAAGTACTTTTTATGATTTATCAACTCTATTTCACCTTTCAAAGATCGCGTGAAGGAACAATGCGGCGGCCTGGGATACGTTGAGGCTGTCGATGTTTCCCGTTCCGGGAACGCGCAGAAGACATGAACATCGATCTTTTACGTCCTGCGGCAGGCCGGTTTCCTCGTTGCCAAGGACAAGGACGACGCCGGATTTGCCCTTCGCGCTTTTTACAATTTCACTCAGGTCGCCGATGCGCCTCCTTGCCCTTGTGTCGGTGCCAATCGTTACAAGCCGCTTTGACGCGTCTTTCAGGAAGGCGGCTGTGTTTGAGATACTCCTGAAAGTCAGGAATTCCATCGCCCCTTCTGCGACGCGGTAGGCGCTGGTTGTAAGCCGCGCTTCTTCGTCGTTTTCGTTCAGCACGATGAAAGCCGCGTCGAAGAAAGCCGCCGCTCTCGCGATTGCGCCGAGGTTGTGGTCGTTGCCGACCGAATGAAGAAGGACGCCCGTCTTTCCATTTGCCCACTGTTCAAGGTCTTCCACGCTCAGCGGCTCGACAGCCGGCTCTTCTATCATGGCCACCACCCCCTGATGATGGACGCTTTTGCAGATGCGCTCCAGTTCTTCGTCTTCGCAGATTTTGTAGGGGCGCTTGCGTTCGGCAAGCTGTTTGCAGACGCCGGTAAACTGTTTCAGCCTGTCTTCGCGCAGGAAGAGGCGGTTTATTGTCAGCGGGTGATGCTCTCCCACGGCCAGCGCGGCGTTCATGCCGCAGACCGCAAGTTCGTCGGTTAATCTGTTTCGCATAGGTAAATATAGTATATAAAAAACCCGATAATGTCATTGTGGCGGCAAGAAAACCGATCAGGAAAAACGGTAAAAATGGAAATTCCAAAGGCTCTCAGGCATTGGTCATTTTTTGGCTGATTTTTATCATCGTTATAATCGGCGTCTTCATGGTAAACTTCGAGGTAATCAACAGGAATTTCAATTTATTCAAAACTCGCCTGACCACGCCTGTCGGCACTGAGGAAGAAATCCCAGATGAAGAATTGCCGGAAGAAGGCGAAGAGCCGTTGATCGTTATTCGCGAACAGCCGCCCGTCGATTCAGGACGGCAGACAACGCCGCCGCAAGTCGCTGTGGAGCCGCCCCAAACCACCGAGACTCAAAGGTCGGCAGAACAACCGTCTCAAACACAAACGCAGACGCAAACGCAAGCTCCGGCGCAGCCGCAGACTCCGCCTGTGCAGACAAGAGACAGGGCCGTTTACTTTACGCAGATCGACAAGGACGGGCAGATTCTCCAGTCAAGAGTTACGCGCAGAATTCCCGTTTCCGATTCGCCCATGATGGACGCTCTTAACGCCCTGTTTGCCGGCCCTTCCTCGGATGAAATCAACCGCGGTATCCTCAATCTGATTCCGCAAAACACGCGGATACTTTCAGCTACAGTCCGGGGCAATACAGCTTACATCAATTTTAGCGAAGATTTTCTTTTCAATACTTTTGGCGTTGAAGGCTGCGTCGCCCAGTTAAGGCAGATAGTCTGGACAGTTACCGAATTTCAAAATGTAAACGACGTTCAAATTCTTGTTGACGGCAGAAGAATGGATTATCTCGGCGAGGGCATCTGGATTGGAAGCCCGATCAGCCGTCAGTCTTTTTAAATCCGCTTAATCGAAACAGCCCTTCCCGTATCCGCGTCAATCTCCGCGATAACGCCGCGCATCTGTCCCGTCTTGTTATCCGCCGCCGTTTCCATGTGGTACATGACCTGCTTGCGCACTCGCTGGAGACATATTTCCGGATCCATGCCGATTACGCTGTCCTCAATGCCGGTCATGCCAAGGTCGGTGATGTAGGCGCTGCCCTTTGGCAGTATGCGCTCATCGGCGGTTTGCACGTGCGTGTGAGTGCCGGCAATCAAGGAGGCGCGGCCGTCCGCGTAGTAGGCGAGGGCTTCTTTTTCGCGGCTCGATTCCGCGTGAAAGTCGATGATGATCAGAGGCGGCGCGGCGTCTGACTGAACTTTCGCAAAGCAAAGATCGAAACATTGAAAAGGGCAGTCGATAGCGGTCATGTACTCGCGTCCCTGAAGATTGATCACTGTCCAAACAACGCCGTTTTTTTCGATACGGACGAGGCCTGCGCCCACAGCGTCTTTCGGATAATTCGCCGGCCTCAGCATATTTTTTTCGTTTTCAAGGACAGGCCAGAACTCGCGCTTTTCCCAGACATGGTTGCCCGAAGTTACAGCGTCGGCTCCTGCCGCGATAATGCGCCGGAAGTCCCTTTCGGTCATGCCGAAACCTTCCGCGGCGTTTTCGCCGTTGACCGTGACAAAATCAATTTGACGCTCTTTAATCAGCGCCGGCAGTTTCGCCTCAAGAATCTCAAGCCCGAGACAGCCCGCCACATCGCCAATCATCGCGGCCCGCACAATGTTCATATTTTGAATATCTCACATTATAGGAACTTTTTGAATAGACAGTTAGACACCCCATTGCCACAAAAGGCCGTAGCCTGTAAACTGTATCTATGACAAGGGGAATTTTCATCGCGGGAAACGAGTCGTCTCTAAGCCGGGCAATTGAGGCGGAGACGGTAAACCGTGTGGAACAATTTGCCGCCGCCTTGATACCGAACAGGCTTTCGGGCTTTCCGAAAAGTTCCCCGCCCGAAAATGAAAAGCGCCTGTCCCTCGAATGGAATCCTTCAAGCCCCATATCCGCCCGGACAGTCGTACTTGCCGCGGAGAACCGGCTTGAGCATATTGATGAGGCGATCCTTGTCTGTTCCCCTCCTTCCATCCGCAGCAGCGCGGCGAAGTTGCCGCTAGCGGATGTTGAAATTACGATTAACGATCACATAAAGGGCTGGTTCTTTCTCATTAAAGAACTGGCTGTGGTTTTTTCATCGCGCAAACGCGGGACGCTTGCCCTTGTTTATCCCGATATTCCACCGTTTTCCGGGAAAGACGATTCGGCGGATGTGCTGGGGCCCGCGGCTCTCGCGTCCTTCCGTGCTTTAACCGGCGGCCTCTTGCAGGCAGCGGCGGGTGAGCCGTATATCACCGTAGGTTTTTCCTTTTCCGATTCGGGGAATGAAGCGGCCTTTGCCTCTTACATTTTCAAAACAATCGACGATATAACAAAACGCTCCTGCGGCAAACTCCACAAGTTTGGCAAGTTCAACTTTTTCAAATAACATGTTTACTAAAAATTACCAACGCCATAAATCAAATTAAAATATGTCAGGAGTGATGTTATATGAAAACGATTAATTTTCAAATCAACCTTGATGATTCTGTGCCATTTAAAAACAACGCGGCTTTTTGCATAGGAACCGGCAGGATGAATCTGGCCCTGCGTCATGAATATCATAACCAGCTTGAGAAAGTGCAGAAAGATATAGGTTTTTCTTATATCCGCGGGCACGGACTTTTTTGCGACGATATGGCGGTTTATCATACATATACGGAAAACGGAGTCGAAAAAGAGGAATACAATTTCAGATATATCGACATGGTGTTTGACGATTATCTTTCCCTGGGCATAAGGCCCTTTGTTGAATTGGGTTTTATGCCGAAGGAAATGGCATCAGGGGATCAAACTGTTTTTTACTGGAAGGGAAATGTTACTCCACCTGCCGATTATGACAAGTGGGCGCGTTTGGTAACAGCGGCGATCGATCATTGGATTGACCGTTACGGCAGGGACGAAGTTATTACATGGCCCTTCGAGGTGTGGAACGAGCCCAATCTCAGCGGGTTTTGGAAAGACGCGGATATGGATGAATATTTCAAACTTTACGATGTGACAAGCAGGGCGGTCAAAAGTTGCGACATGCGCATACGCGTCGGAGGGCCGGCGATCTGCGGCGTAAATGACGAACGCTGGATGCGAAGTTTTCTGGAATACTGCCTTGAAAATAAAGCGCCGCTTGATTTTGTTACGAGACATGCCTACGGCACGGAAGCGCCACAGAAGGACGGCCGCTATGTCTATCAAAAACTAAGGCCGCATGAGGGATTCATGTCCGAACCGGGACAGAGCCGCGCTATCATCGACAGTTTCCCCGAATTCAGGGGAATGGAAATGCACATAACGGAATTTAACACGTCATACAGTCCCCTTAACCCAATTCACGATACAAATTTGAACGCCGCATATACGGCGCGTCTTTTAAGCGAATTGGGAGACACCTGCGCTTCTTACTCATATTGGACATTCGGGGACGTTTTTGAGGAAGCCGGCGTGTCCTTTACTCCCTTTTCAGGCTGTTTCGGTTTATTGACTAACGGGATGATTCCAAAGCCAACATACTGGACATTCGTTTTTTTCAAGAATTTGTTTCCGGCAGCTATCGCAAAAAACGAGCATTTCATAGTAACAAAATCCGATGAAGGCGATTTGCGCGGTATCGCGTGGAACCCTGTTGAAGGAAACGATGAAAAACAACTGCGTCTTTCATTTAACGTAAAAGACGGCGTATATTTTTTATTGATAAAAACAGTAGATGAAATTTGCTGCAATCCCTTAAAAGCGTGGTTAAATATGGGCTCTCCCGCGTATCCTTCAAAGAGGCAAATGGAAATATTGACGGAATGTTCCAATCCGCAGATCATCACAAAACAAATTGTAGTAAAAGACGGGCTTGCCTCGCTTGATATCAATTTGAATTCAAACGCGATTTGCTATTTTGAATTGCAGCGTATTGAACCGCAGACTGACAGGGGATTCAATACGGAACGCATACAGGTGCGTAATTCGCGCTTTGTGTGAAAAGTAAACTGCCGCCTTAAATTATATCAACGTTTCTTTTTCCACCTGACGTACAACTGCCGGCCTGTGCTGTTGGCGCGGGGTCTTTCCTCTGTTTCAAATTGAGGAATGGCGCGGAACATATCGCCCAGTTTTTTAAAGCCGTAGTTGCGCGGATCAAAATCTGTGGAACGGTTGTTGATCTTCTGCCCGACGCCGCCGAGGTACGCCCAGCCCGATTCTTCGGCGATGTCGTCTACCGCGTCGCGTAACAGTTTTAAAAGTTTTCTGTCAACCTTGAATTCCTTTTTTGGCTTAACCGGCGCGCGGTTGTCCTCGTCCTCGGTTTCTTCCTGACCGTCCAAAATTTCTGTGTAGATAAATTTGTCGCAGACCGACACGAAGGCGCGCGGAGTTTTCTTCTCTCCGAAGCCGTAGACGACGCGGCCGCTTTCGCGAAGACGCGCCGCAAGGCGGGTAAAATCCGAATCGCTTGACACTATGCAAAAGCCGTCGAGTTTTTCGCTGTACAGAAGATCCATCGCGTCAATTATCATTGCCGAATCTGTGGCGTTTTTTCCCGTCGTGTACGAAAATTGCTGTATCGGCTGGACGGCGTACTGCAGCAGTTTGTCCTTCCATGAACGGAGGTTGTTGCTTGTCCAGTCTCCGTA
>JGI24697J35500_11274832_pt1 | contig 10396 bp, 8 predicted proteins | sample TergutMp193P1_FD_35500 | JGI IMG/M metagenome (IMG submission 35500) | reverse complement strand
AAGCTTTTTACGAGTAATAGGTATGTGTGCCATAACGCCAACGCCCCCAGCACAGCTAACAGTGAAAATTCCCTCTCTATCTGTATCTAAATTTATAAAATTTTTATAGCCAGAAATAAGGTTTAAATCAAGATTTTTAGCACCACTCATACCTGCTTCTTCATCTGAAGTAATTACTACACAAAGTTTAGGATGGTTATAACTGCCGTCTAAAATAGCTAATGCATATGCAACAGCTATACCATTATCTGCACCTAATGTAGTTCCTTTTGCTTTTAAAAATTCACCATCTATATGAAGTTTTAAAGGGTCTTTTAAAAAGTTATGGGTTGTATCTGAATTTTTTTCGGTTACCATATCACTATGGCCTTGAAGAATAACACCCTCTGAATTTTCATAACCTGTAGAAGCTTTCTTTTTTATTATTACATTTTTAAACTCATCTTTGATTACTTCCAAATTTCTTTCTTTTGCAAAATTAACTAAATAGTTTGCAATCTCATCTTCGTTTTTTGAACCCCTTGGAATTTGGCTAATATCTTCAAAAAATTTGAAGACGTTTTCAGGGTTTATATTTTTTAATATTCTCATAACACTCCTTTTTTCGTAGAAAGCTATCTTACTATATATTATAATTGATAATTTTGTATTTTGCAATAGTTTTATTAAAAACTGACGAAGTTTTTAAAGATACCTAAAGATATAACTCGGCTAAGTTACTTGAACAATTGCAAAGTAATTTTTAAAAATTATAAAATAAAAGCTTGAACTATTAATAAAAAAGTATTATAATGTAGGCATATATATTTTTTTGAGGAGATATTTATGAAGTTTGAACTAACAAAAGATAAAATTTATATGGCAATTGGCGTTTTGACACTTTTAATAGCAGGCTTAGTTTATTACTTATTTTTCACAGAAAATAATGAAAACATAGAAGATTTATTGCAAGTGCCCATGGTTAGTTCTTATGAAAATGAAAATATAGAAGAAAATGAATACATAACAGAGCAAATAGAAGAACAAAAAGAAACTACATACAAAGAACAGAAAGTTACAGTTTTTATATCTGGTGAAGTTAATAATATTGGTGTTTTTACTCTTGATTTAGGGGCAAGGGTAATAGATATATTAAACAAAGCAGGCGGGCCAACTGAATTAGCAGACTTAAACCGTATAAATTTAGCAAATTTTTTAACTGATGCTGAACACATAATAATACCAAGCATTTATGATGATTTTTATTATAGCAGCTTAGCAAAGCAACCAACTACTGAAATTTCAGCAGCTGGAAGCCAAAATTTAATAAATATAAACACAGCCGATAAAAACACATTACAATTATTGCCCGGTATAGGACCCGCTATAGCCGAGAATATTATTAATTATAGAACTGAAAATAATTTTTTTAGGACTATAGCTGAAATACAAAATGTGCCAAGGATAGGACCAAGAATTTTTAATAATATTAGCTCTTTAATAACCGTTGAATAAATAGCAATATTTAATAACAAACTACTAAAAAATTTAGCCAAGGTAAAGTTTGTATTAAAGAAAAATTTGGGCATTTTTAAAAAAGCTTGACAAAAACACTGAAATATATTAATATAGTATTGTTAAGTGAAATAACTTTTAGAGGGTGCTAGTCTTTGCTTGCAATTATGTTTGTTTTCAAGCCTTTCTATTGCCTTTTTAAGTATATTTCGCTATGCCGTACATAATATTTAGGAGGATAATACGTTGGAAAAAGATAAAACAAATCAAGGTAACCAAAGGTTAACTTTTGAAAATGGTGCACCTGTTCCAAATCATCACAATGTTATGACTGCAGGGCCACGCGGTCCTATGGTTTTGCAAGATTTATGGTTCATGGAAAAAATGGCTCATTTTGACCGTGAAGTAATTCCTGAAAGAAGAATGCACGCAAAAGGAAGCGGTGCTTTCGGCACATTCACAGTAACTCACGATGTAACCGAGTATTCTCGTGCTGCTTTGTTTAACAAAATAGGCAAAAAGACAGACGTTTTTTTACGTTTCTCTACAGTTGCAGGTGAAAGAGGAGCTGCAGATGCAGAGCGTGATATACGTGGTTTTGCTGTGAAATTTTATACAGAAGAAGGAAACTGGGACTTAGTTGGTAACAACACACCTGTTTTCTTTATTAGAGACCCTTTACACTTCCCAGATTTAAACCACGCTGTTAAAAGAGACCCTCGCACAAATATGCGTTCGGCTCAAAATAACTGGGACTATTGGACTAGCTTACCAGAATCACTTCACCAAATTACTATAGTAATGGGTGATAGAGGGTTACCAATAGGTTATAGACATATGCACGGTTTCGGAAGCCACACTTTTGCTCTTATAAATAGTAAAAATGAAAGAGTTTGGTGTAAGTTCCACTTTAAGAGCCACCAACCTCTTACTCACTGGACAGATGAAGAAGGAAACAAAGTTATAGCAAACGACCGTGAATCTAGCCAAAAAGACCTTTATGAAGCTATAGAGCGTGGTGAATTCCCTAAATGGGATTTAAAAATTCAAGTGATGACTGAAGAACAAGCAAAAAATCACAAAGATAACCCTTTTGATATAACTAAAGTTTGGAGCCAAAAGGAATACCCTTTAATTCCAGTGGGAACTTTAGAGCTTAATAAAAACCCAGATAACTACCACGCTCAAGTGGAACAGGCAGCATTTACACCTGCTTCTTTAGTGCCTGGTATATCTGTTAGCCCTGATAAACTTCTTCAAGGTCGTTTATTCTCTTATGGAGATGCTCACCGTTACCGTTTAACTGTTAACTATCACCAAATACCAGTTAACCAGCCAAAAGTGCCAGTTAGTTCTTACCATAGAGATGGCTTAATGCGTATAGATGGAAACTATGGCTCTACTACTAGCTATTTCCCTAACTCTTATGGTGTTTGGGAAGACCAGCCAGAGTATCAAGAACCACCACTTCCATTAGATGGCGATTTAAGACATTATGATAAATACGATGGTGATAACTGGTGGTATCAACCAGGTGATTTATACCGTCTTATGAAATCAGACGAACAAGAGCGTCTAATCAAAACGACAGCGGCAAATATAGCACCTGTTACTAACAATATAAAATATCGCCATGCTTCGCATTGCTATATTGCAGACACTACCTATGGTGAGCGTATAGCAGCAGCATTAGGCTTAAATTTAGATAGAGTTAAAGAATTAGCAGCATTAGGAACAGATAATGAGGGAATCAAAAAGAGACTTCATGCAACTAGTGCAGCAGTTTGGAAAGACTAATTTAAATAAATAATAAAAAACCTAGCTTATAAAATACTAGCTAGGTTTTTTATTGTAGTTGTTCTTATATTAGGCTATTTAGGTTTAAAGGAAAAAATAGATAAAAGTGATTCTTGAAAAATCCTCATGTTATAATTAACGACTAAATTATAAGGAAAACTTTAAAAAAATACTTTACAAAAAATCATACTTAGTGTATAATAAGTAGACGGACAAAAAAAGAGGTGATTAAAATATGTCCAAAAGAGGTAGACCAACAGAGGATAAAAGAGACAGACGTTTTGAGACTAGACTATCAAAGACTACTTACAATATGCTAGAAGATTGTTCTAAAAAGCTAGAAGTAACTAAATCAGAAGTTGTCCGAAGAGGAATCGAATTGGTAAAAGCACAGATAAAATAGGAAACGCCCGTGTGTCCCCTCAAAAGCGACAACGAGCGTTTCTCCAGATAGAAGCAAAAAGCTATTTAACTGACGAATGTGTTTAACATACCGAATAAGTTATAACAAATTGTCTATCTAAAATATATTATACATTAGATAGACTTCTTTGTCAACCCTAAAGTTTAAACAAGGAGGATTTTTATCATGAATAAAAGCATAATTAATCATATTTTATATGAATTTGACGAAAAAAGTCTGGCAAATGAAAGTATAGACGAGCAATATGCAAAGCTAGAAAAGTTAGTCCAACAATATGTTGGTGAAGAATACATTGGAGAAAGCAAAGAAAAATACGATGAATTTTTTGAAATTATAGACACTCTAATGTATAAAGAGCGTGAACATTCTTTTAAAAGAGCTTTAAAATTTGCATTAAAATTTTGGAAAGAAATTTCATAAAAAAATTAACCCCCCGTATAAACGGGGGGTTAATTTTTTTATTTAAACAAGATTTTAGAAAACTTATTTAAGGGTAACTATCTGAAAAATTAATCATCAAAACTTAAACCACCTGTATACATTTTGTGATAAGTTTCTTTATTATTTAAAAGCTCTATGTGAGTTCCTCTTTCAATTATTTTACCATTTTCAAGCACTACTATAGAATCTGCATTTTTAACTGTGCTTAATCTATGGGCTATAACAAAAACCGTCCTACCTTGCATTAAACTATCCATTCCTTTTTGAACTATTAGCTCTGTTCGTGTGTCTATACTACTTGTTGCTTCATCTAAAATCATTACTGGTGGGTTTGCAATAGCTGCCCTAGCTATACACAAAAGTTGCCTTTGCCCTTGACTAAGAGAAGCACCTGCATTTTCTAAAATAGTGTCATACCCATCTTTAAGTAAATTTATAAATTCTTCAGCATGAGCTAAACGAGCAGCTTCGTATACTTCTTCATCTGTTGCGTCTAATTTTCCGTACCTTATATTTTCACGAACTGTTTCAGTAAAAAGAATAGAATCTTGCAAAACTACCCCGAAAGATTTTCTAAGGTCTGGTTTTTTGATTTTTTCTATGTTTATATTATCGTATAAAATTTCACCTTTTCGTATATCATAAAAGCGGTTTATTAAATTAGTTATAGTAGTTTTCCCTGCCCCTGTGGCACCTACTATTGCTATTTTTTCACCAGGGTGTGCAACTAAATTTATATTATCTAACACAGTTTGCTCATCTGTATATCCAAAAACAACATTATTTAAGACAACATCACCTTTAAGAAGTATTTTTTCTCCATTTTCGTCCCACTTCCAAGCTTCATTTGTTTTTGTTAATAAAGTTGTTCCCTTATCTTTCTCTGGTTCTGTGTCTAATATTTCAAAAACTCTATTTGCACCTGCCAAAGCTGAAGCAATCCCATTTATTTGCATTGAAAGGTTTCCTAGGGGCATTGTAAACATACGGCTAAGCTGCAAAAAAGCTGCTATTATACCTATAGTAATAAGACCATTTATAGCCATAAAACCACCGACTACAGCAAGAATAACATATTGAAGAGTACCCATATTTATCATAATAGGCAAAAACATATTTGCATATTTATTTGCATTTTTTGAAGCGTTCTCAACACTATTATTAAATTCATCAAATTTATTTTTACTCTCTTCTTCATAGTTAAATACTTTAACTACCTTTTGGTTAGTTATAAGCTCTTCAATATGCCCATTTAATTCACCAATAGCTTTTTGCTGAATTCCAAAAAATTTTCCACTTTTTTTACCTATATTCACAGTAAAAAGCAAATTAATTATTACACCTAAAAGCATTACTGAAGTTAACACCCCAGACATGAATACCATAGCAATTAAAGATAGAACCATAGTTAAAAGACTTGAAAATATAACAGGAATTCCTTGGCCTAGTAAATTTCTTAAAGTGTCTACATCGTTTGTGTAGCGGCTCATTATATCGCCGTGGCTGTTTGTGTCGAAATAGCTTATTTTCATTTTTTGCATATGTGAAAAAAGCTCGTCTCTAATTTCTTTTTGAACACCTTGGCTTATAGTTACCATTATTCTATTAAATAAAAATATACTAACTACACCTATTCCAAATATGAAAGCCATTATTAATACCGCTCTTAAAAGAGATGCAAAATTTGGACTTTCCATACCGATAAAAGGAACAATATATTCATTTATTAAAGTTTCTATAAAACGAGAACCCTCAACAGAAGATATGGCACTTAAAGTTATAAGCAAAAGGACTAGCATAAATTGAAACTTATATCGTTTATTTATATAACTCATAAGGCGTTTTGAAGTTTGAATTAGCTTTTCTTTTCCTAATTTTTCACCACCGCCACGCATTAGATTCCCTCTCATGCTGCGTCCTCCTTTGATTGAGATTTATATATTTCTTTATAAATTTCATTTGTGTTTAGTAAATATTCGTGCGAGCCTTGCCCAACTATTTCTTTATTGTCCATTAAAACTATTTTATCCGATTTTTGAACAGAAGAAATTCTTTGAGAAATTATTATTACAGTTGTGCCTTTAAGATTCTCTTTTAAACCTTTTAATATTTCTGCTTCTGTAGCTGTGTCTACTGCACTAGTTGAATCATCAAAAATTATTATTTTTGGATTTTTAAGAAGTGCCCTTGCAATACAAAGCCTTTGCCTTTGACCACCTGAAAGGTTTGCACCGCCTTGTTCTAAGACTGTATCATATCCGTCTTTCATTTTGCTTACAAAGCTGTGGGCTTGGGCTATTTTACAAGCGTGTTCTATTTCTTCAGCTGTTGCATTTTTATTTCCCCAAAGCATATTTTCTTTCACAGTACCAGAAAATAAAGTGTTTTTTTGCAAAACTACACTCACTTGGTCTCTTAAATAACCCATATCTAACTCTCGAACGTCTATTCCAAAAGCTTTAACGCTGCCTTGGTCAACATCATAAAGCCTAGGTATTAAACTAATTAAACTAGTCTTTGAAGAACCAGTGCCGCCTAATATTCCTACAAATTCACCTTGGTTTATAGTTAAATTTATATTTTTTAAAGCATATTTTCCTTTAGAATAACCAAAGTATACATTTTCAAAAGCTACTGCTACCTGTGATTGTTCTAATGATGGTTTATTATTTTCAATATTAGAAACTTTGTTAAATGGAACTGAATTATTTTCATCCTCGGAAGTTACTTGTGATGATATTAAATTAATATTCTTACGAGCATTTGGAGAATTTAAAAGGTCTATTTTTTCTTCAAAAACTTCCACTATACGCTCAGCATTTGCTCTAGCCATAGCAAGCTGAATAAAAAGCATAGATAGCATAATTAAAGAAAATAAAATTTGATTTATATAGAGTATAAAAGCCATCAACTGCCCAATAGTCATACTTTCAAGAACTACGAACTGTGCCCCAAACCATGCAATTAATAAAATACAGACGTTTATAGCGAACTGCATTGATGGTTGAAAGAAAACTACTATTTTTTCTGCTCTTGAAAAAGAGCTTTGAATATCACCGCTTACTACTTTAAATTTTTTAACTTCAAAATCTTCACGAACAAAGCTTTTAACTACTCTAATGCCTTTTAAATTTTCAGATACAACTTGGTTTAGCTCATCATATTTTTTAAGGGCTATTTTAAAAAGAGGAAAAGCCTTTTTTATAATAAAAAACATTAAAACGCCTAACACGGGCAAAACTAATAAAAAAACTAATGCAAGCGTTGCATTTATACTAAAAGCCATTATTAATGAAAATATTAATAAAAAAGGGCTTCTAAAAACTATTCTCACCGCCATTTGAAATACATTTTGAACACTTGCAACGTCTGTCGTTAATCTTGTTACTAGCCCTGCTGTCGTTAAGTTATCTAAATTTTTAAATGAAAAGTTATTTATATGATAATACATATCTTTTCGTATGTTTTTAGCAAAGCCTGCACTTGCACTTGCAAGAGTTCTAGCATTTATAAATCCAAAAATTAACGAAGTTAAAGAAATTAAAACTAGTATACTACCTATTCTTAAAATATTTGGCATACTATAAGCTTCTATACCGTATTCAACTAGCAATGAAACTACAAAAGGGATAATGGCTTCAAACACTACACCTATAACACTAAAAAGTGCAGAAAGAATTAAATCTTTTTTATATTCTCTTATACGTGGCAAAAAGTTTTTTAACATATTTTTCAAACTTCTCCTTAATTAGTTTATCAACAGGCTTTAAGTGTCTATCTTACTAAAGGCATTCTTCGGCTTAATCTAGTAATTATAGTTCCGACCTCATCTCTCATATAGAGCACTATATATACTTCTACTATATTAATCTCACTATAAGAAGCGGGAATTATATCTAAAAAGTTTGTAGTAAAGCCTAGCTGAGGCACGTTTGTTATGTAAAAATCAACACTGTCTACAGTTACTAGCAAGCTATATGTGAAAATATCTTCTCTGAAACGCTCCGAAAAACTGCTTTCAGATAAACGGGTTAAAGAATATATAGTATAGCTGCCTAATTCTGAAAAATCTTCTAGCTCATATATAGTATTTGAAGCTATAGTAATAAAAGAATAGCCCAAATGGTAACTTAAGCTTCTTTTATATGCCATATCATTCAAATTATTAATATGTATAATCATAGCGACTACTGGAACCATAAAAATGCTTAGTATTGCTAATGCAATTACCACTTCAAGATAAGTCATCGCTGAATTTTGCTTTTTGATAACTGCTATTTGGCTAATGTTTATTTTTGCAATTCTCATCAATCAATTTTAATAGATTTCTAAATAAATGTCAAGTTAAAATTAAAGATTAACTTTGATTATGAAAAATTAACTTGAAAAAAATATAGCATAATAGTATAATAAATAGGACAAAGATTTATAATGAGGTTTAAAAATGGAATTAAAAGAAGAAGAAATAATACAAAATTTTAAGGAATATTTAGAAGATAAGAACGCAACATATGCCATAATGTTAAATGGGAAATGGGGTAGCGGAAAAACTCATTTTGTAAAGAATAAGTTAGATGAAGAAAGACTGCCTATTTCAGAAAAATATTTGCTAAATACCCACCAAGGCTACCGAAATCATCTACTCGCAAGATTACCTATATTGAAACTTTACTACAAACAAGAAAAAGAAGTACCTCTCCCGATATACATATCTCTTTATGGCATATCCTCCATAGAAGAAGTTAAGAATATGATATTATTAGAAATTGCTAAAACAAAATATGGAGAATATTTACCTTTGGCTGAAAAAGTTGTGCCCATTGCAACTATTGCTATAAACACTCTAGTAGACAGCCTAACAATAAGAACAATTTCACTTAGAAATGCAAAAAAAGCCAGATATAAGATTTTTGATATAATATCACCTGAGCGGTCTAAATACTACTTTATCTTTGATGATTTAGAAAGGTGTAAACTACCTATAGAAGAAATTTTTGGATATATAAATATTATTATTGAACATAATAAGGCAAAAGTTTTAATAGTAGCAAATGAAAATGAGATTGTAAGTGATAGTTATAAAACAACTAAAGAAAAAGTTATAGGTTATACATTCAAATATAAACCCTCTCTACCAGAAATTTTAGAAACATTAACAGAGGTATATAATTTTAAAGAGCTAAAAAAAGAAATATGCGATGAATTTTTAGATGTATTAAATAGCAAAAAGGACAAAAATGGCGAAAATCACAATAATATACGGACAATAAAGCAAGCCCTATCTCTAGCCGAAAAAGTAGAACCTATTTTGATAGATAAAGCGAAAGATAAGCAAAAAGATAACGCTATAGAAAATTCAGCCATAAATCAATTGAAAAATGAAGTTTTTAGAGATATAATTTATGATTATATTGATTATAAAAATGGCACCGAAATTAAACCAAGCTTTAATTTTATATCAAAATATATTTCATCCAGAACTTTTGATAAAGAACTTGTGAATAAGGAATTAAAAGAAAAATACAACGAAATATACATTGAGTTAAAAAAGAGGAGCGAGCCGGCTAGTCAATCAATTGATAATTTGATTAATCAGCTAAATCAAAGTTACTATATTTGCAGATTAGAAGATAATCAATTAAAAACATTAGTAGAAAACTTAATTAATATGCTTCAGAAAATATACACTTTCCATATATAATTCAATCACTTTTTATTGTGTATGCACTAGTTTTGGATGAACAAGTATTAGAAAAATGCTACAAAGACAAAATAGAAAGCAAAATAAAGGAATTAATAAATTATGAAGATATAGAGCATATATATAACATAAATGATATGATTAGAAATGAAGAATTTAATTTTCAATTTATAGGTGAAAAAAATTATTTAGAAAAAACAAAAGATTTTTTGGGGAATTTAATAAATGATTTGAAATCCAAAAAATTAGATAATAATATTACACAATTAAAAATGCATTTTGAAATTGAAACGCCTTCTGATGGCTGGGGAGACAAGTTTACTGACTTCTATAACAGCGAAAGTATTAATATTTATGAATTTTTTAGATTAACAAATACAGACTTTTTTGACCACGTAAATCTAGATAAGTATATCAAAATATTAGAAAACTCTAAAAATATTGATACGGTAAGTTGTATGCGGTGTGTAAATACTATGCTAGAAGAAAGCTTAAACATTACAAAGAAAAAAACTTTAGAAAATATCAAAAATATTGTA
>JGI24697J35500_11274833_pt1 | contig 10402 bp, 11 predicted proteins | sample TergutMp193P1_FD_35500 | JGI IMG/M metagenome (IMG submission 35500) | reverse complement strand
TATAACTCATTTCAGGAATTCTGTATCAAAGTGTCTTAGTAAAATAACAATATGACAATATTTCCATTTGTTATATCACAATTATTTCCTCTGAGACACATTCTTTCAAAATGAGGGTGTGTGTCATATTTGAGGCATAATTTAGGTGGTCTGAACAACTGAACAATATTATGCAACAACAGCAACAACAGGCCACGTGTGCCAGCCACACTCTCTCAAGCTTATGCCCACAGTGTCTTTGACTTACATTCCATAATTCTAAGGAGAACCTGAATAAAAAAGTGATTAACTCAGCCCTCACCACAGTTGTTCACATTATTACAATATCATGTTATGGAAAGCTTTATTACATACATTGTAATTTCACACCAGAAAACAGCTATTGCTATACAAAAAACAATTTAAAAAAGGGTGTAAAAAAGCATATTTGTTACCCACTTGGCTAGCAACATGATTCAGTGCAATTAAATATTCTCCAAATGATTAATACACAGACTTTACTCAAAAATTCATTTAGTCCTGCACTCAATGAGCGTTTAGGACCTGAAAGTTCTAATGGCTGTGAATACGCAGCTGACACTCCTCTTGTACGTGACACTGTTTGGTCTGGTAGATAAGCATCAACATTCTGGAGGGACCTGCTGGCTCATCATCTTAGATCCTGAAAGTGGAGCCAGTATGTTCTTCCTGAACATTGGTGCATATATAGTAGACTATACCAGAAGACCATTCATCCTGTACCTGCTTCTAGATTTTCAATTTGTAGTTGTTAAAAACTTACTGTAATTTCTGGTGGACAACTAAGAGCAGTTTGGGAGTCAGCCTAGAATTTAGTTAAACTGCACAAGAGTTAATAGAGCATTACATTAAGAGAACAAACAGATCTGTTGTCAATGCGGCCAAAATCAATAAAGACTTCCCTTTGTTTCTTGTATGGGATGATGGCAAAGAATATTATCAGCACCATTTTGCATTCTTCTATAGCCTAAGGGAAGCACATGGTGGTGCTGTTGGTTGAGGCACTGTGCTATAAGCTGGAAGGCCATGGGTTTGATTCCTGATGGTGTCACTAGAATGCTTCTTTGACTTAATCCTTACAGTTGCACTATGATCCTGGGTTCAACTCATGGTGTAAGAGAACTGAGTACCAGGGAATATTTCCTGGGGGGTAAAGGTGGTCGGTGTGTAGGGCTAACAATCTTACCACCTTCATGTTTAGATTGCCTGGAAATCTGGCAGCCTCAACCCCCTGGAACCCCAAGGGCCTGTACAGTGATAGCTTTAGCTTTACCATAGAGTAAGTTTACAAATGTACACACAGCATTCCTGTTCTTTATTCCACAACCACAACACCTACAGAAAGATGTACAGGACATCAAATGTGTGTTTCATTCCTCTACAACTGTTTGCGTGACAATTTGTCATAAAAGTTTCAATTTCATTTTCATGGAAATCCATTCAGTGGTTCTTGAGTTGTCATGTGTAAACATGGGCAGATCACTTCTAACCTTTAGGAGATGGATTTAAATGCTAATTGTGTCTCAATGATGGCCTGAGTTTATCTGGCTTATTTTTTTTTAGCAAGGACATTTAAACTGCTATGAAACAAACACAGAGGGACCAGCATATGGCATGCTAGGCCATTCACTAGTACATTTTAGAGACCAGCCACATGGTCTCTTATGACAATAAAGGTAAAGAGATGCTATGTAGGGATGTTCATGTGTCTAAAAACAATGTCAATCATCATAAAGAATGACTGCTTCACAGATATAAGCACCTAAGACAACTCTGGACTCAAATTAAGGGCATTCAGGTGTACAACGAAGTGCATGTTTTCACTCCAACATGCACCAGTGTTGCCCCTAAAACAGAATAGCATAAGTCTTAACTGTAACGATCTGAATTAGACATCACATACAATTTTATATCTGCCATAAATACAAAGCCTTTATCCTCACTTTTTAACCTGTGCTAGAGTGATATGCATTTCTTTCACCAAGCATTCAACAACATTCCAGTTTCATTCCCATGTTCACATCTTCATAGTTCTGATGATGGTACAGCCCAAATCTAGCAAATTGATGTACTCATTTCCTCCATCTTGCATCCGGAAGCTGCAGACCTGTGTTACAACAAAGATAACTAGTGGTACAAAAACTGAAACAACATATCCTGACATACTTTTAATCTTTCATTACATGCCATAAACAGGCCACTGAATGATGTATAGTAATGACTTGTGTAGTAGCTGCAGCTATGGATATGCAACCAGCAAGTACTGCTGTACCTATCTCACATAACACAATGCTCAAGTGTCACTGAACCATCTGTACCTGCATAGCTACACAGTGAATACAACTTACCCCTAGTTTGTCACAGATAGAAGCCTTCTGTGCATCTGTCATGTTGGTATCAAACACAACCACTTCATGGAGCTGTTCAACAAGCTAGAAGGAAATAGAACCATAAGACAGACAGAAATTTCTAATTATCTTCCTTATTTTATGGCATCATCATATCCATGAATATGTGTTTCATTTTAAACCAGCTCACCAAACGTCATATAATTTAATATTACACGTCTCAATGATGTAGAGATGAATCCCACCTGTGCAACACAGTACCCTTCCTGCATCAACTTGTCCACAAAATCTGTCAACATCTCGTAGTTGTTAAGGCGACAGACTTCCAACATACCATTCACCAATTCCACTGGCACAACCTAGAAACATATAATGTCACTGAATCTTACAGACTGTGTGTCTGTGGGTTTATAAGCACACTGGTAGCAATGGATAGCCTTCTGTCAGCACCAATATGAGCTTAATAATAAGCACTTGAAATGACACTGAAGATGGCCTCACATGGGTTGAAACACATCTGTCAAGAGTCCCTGTTAGATATACCATAAATCTAGCTAGTATTTAGAACTTCAAGTACCACTGTGAGCTGCACAACACAAATAACTATATGCTGGCACAAATCTAACATTACTATGCATACTGTTCTAGACGCTGTAATCTTTATTGATCAACCACTAGAACTTCTTAAAATATGTAATTTGGGCTATAACAGTGACAAACTAGTTGATCTGTCCTAGACCAGGAAAAGCAGGTACTGACCCCAGCCACTTCTTGCACATCCTCAGCACATATCTCAGCACCAGAGCCCTTGAGGCGACTGCAGGACTGAAGACAGGTAATGGCCCGTCGTAGATCACCTCCAGATGTCTCCACTAAACAGTTCATAGCATCTTTACTGCATGAAACCTTCTCTTCTGAACATATTAACTGCAGCCGTTCCCGAATCAGTTCATTCCCTGTGACAGTAGAATACACAGGTGTTCACCAGAAAGGCTACCTAACAGACACATGATGGGCATGTTTTTGTACTGGTAGGAGTAGAAAATTTATTGCCCACTACCATGTGAACTATCATATATTTCATCAAATTTCTTAGCATTTTTACACAAAACACCTGTTAAAAAGACTCAATTGCGTATAGTAACTGGCTGTTGGATAAATGACAGGGATAAATTTCAGCAAGCATCAGAGTTTCCTCATCACCACATCCAGACTAATCCTGGGTCTCACCCAGTCTCTATGCATAGAACTGACATTCTTGTCCAGGACTGAAATTAAGGAACAGTGCTGCTGATGACCCATTTCCATTCAGCACTGAAGTTAAAAATGTATGGAACTAGACTTGACTCCCTGTACCCCCTCTATGTTTTTGTGATATTTAATTACAGACAGCAGTAATGTGAACATTCTGCACCCAAAATGTGTATCCCACTATTTGGTATACATTTTATGAACAAGAATGTCACATCTGTCACTGTTTAAGGGACACCAATTTAAGCCTTCAAGTCAAATGACAGTACTACCTGGCCAAGAAATGAAGACACATTTTAGGTTTCTGTTTTAACTGGATATCTCAGTATAAAATTTCACTGGAATGACTGATATCGTTGTTGACACTATCATGAAACACAGAAATGATATCCAATATTATGTTTGGTTTTTAGCATGCTACAAGGCAGTCTAAGAAACAAACTGTACTCACCAAGTGGTTTGAAACGGAACTTGCTACAGCGGGAAGTGATGGGAGGGATGATGCGACTGACATAATTGCAGACCAAGCAGAACCGGGTTGTTTTAGTTTCTCTTTCCATTGTTCGACGCAGTGCGGCCTGTGCTGCTTGCGTCATTGAGTCTGCCTCATCCAAAATCACAATCTTGAATGGTGGGCATGGTCTTCCACTGAAACAGACTCCAAAGTAAATCAACATCCCCAACATGAAGGCGGAGCTTGTTAGTGCTTTAACTTGTGTAACAGTAAAATGCCTCAGTGTCACTGCCACCACCATCAGCTGCTCAATTCTCTACAGCAGTACTAAACTCGTGCATCCTAACAATATGACATCACTCAAAAAACAATAACAGAGGTCAAATGGAAGAAAACAACATGTATTTAATGTTCAGATTTGATTAGGTTATGTTAGGTCAGGTTATGTATCACATAAAGTGCATTACAGTCACGCATATACAACAAATTCATACTCACTCAGGTCGAATGCTGCTAGCTGAGAACTGAGCAAAATTCTTCACCTTTTCACGGATAACTTGAATACCCCGTTCATCCGACGCATTAAGCTCCAATATCCTGAAATATTCAAGCAAGTTTTAATACTGTACAATCAGACATCATATATTTATTTATGGTCTATTTAATGATGCAGTCAGGAGCCAGATTACATAATGTTGAAGGGTAGGATGATTATTAAAAATCGGAAAGAAAGTAGTTATGCCTTAATCCCCACTACTGTCCTAGCAATTGCATGGAGGGATTAAGAAAAACCTCGAAAAAGTGGACAATGCTGTGTGCACTACTCAGATAAATGTCTCTCTGGTGACACCAGTCAGGTTAATGAATCTGTCCTCTCTACACACCTCCATTAACTGACAAACAATTTCCACCACTGCAAAACCCTGTACAAACAAAAACTGAGCCACACTGTGTATTTTAACATTTGATTGCATTTCCAGCAGGCCTGCCACCCTCAAACTGATTGTAAAGCAATAGGACATAATAAGTGTCCTCTATTAAGTTGTATGATGACAATTAGCTACACGTGCTTGTCACATGGCAAAATCTGTGGTCAGACAATGCTGTGTCATGTGAAACATGCCAATACCTAATGTGTGGAAACATCTTGTATTGGCATCATATAAACAAATGCCACTCTCTTCACCACTAACATAACACCCTAATGTACATAAAGAACACCCAACCATCACTGATTTCAGTTCCCTTCTCATACAAAAATATACGATCACCTGCTGATTCATGCAGTCCTCCCCTCCCAATCTGATCTCCTGGACTCCACCAAATCAAGTGTACGTAGGCATTTTGCTAATTTCCTTGCAACAGCTTTCAATAACCCTGATATATAGAAATTCCTGTGATTCCAAGTGCCAAATCTCATATTAATTTTCCATTTTGTAGATCATTACCACAAATATGTCCCAAGTTCAAGGTGCTGCATAACATTATAGCATGCTTTTTTGTAAGTAACAATATCAGAAATAATAACTAAAAGTAATAGCATCACAATTTGGAAAGGTGCACAATACATATTATTTGTTGGTACACTGGAAAAAGCACCTATGCATTACTCGTTACAAGAACATTTTAACATAAATGCAACAAGGATGTTGCCACAAGCAATGAGGAACAGGACAAATACTTTGAGCCACAACCTTCTGCTACACCTGAAATTTTGATGCAAGTTATGAAGTGTACAATGACCACAAAAAAGAAAAATGTGATAGGGCTGGATAACTTAAGAAAAAACATGGTAATGATCTACAAAATAGAAAATGAACATGAGATTTGGCACTTGGAATCACAGGAATTTCTATATATCAGGGTTATTGAAAGCTGCTGCAAGGAAATTAGCAAAATAGTTATGCACACTTGATTGCATTTCCAGCAGGCCTGCCACCCTGACCATAGTGCTACCAATGGTGCCAGTAGGAAGAATAAGTTTCACATCTTTATAAACCATCAACAAATTTGACCCATAATCTCCATCCCTAAAGTTTGAAATGTATCACAGGTATGAGATACAAAAATAGGTTACATTTATTCCAAATATCTTCTTCTAATATCTTTTTTAGTCTGAATAAACAGTTCTTAAAAAGATAAATACCACACCTTTCAATGGTGTGTTCACTTCAGACACTTATATTTAGAATCTGATAGGAATCTGGAGATTAGCTCTTCCAGGGCATCAATGAGTTAGGATTCCCTAGTTTTCCTCATCCTCTGAAGATGGACACAAAACCAGTTCCAAAATAATGCGATATGGAAAAACTGGGATGATGCCCAAGCTCAAATATCAGTCCAAAACAATGCTACACCTCCAAACTAGAATTAAATAGTTGGATATCCTTCAACAGATAATTTACTGTTATATACAGGCATTATACATAATGTTATATGCAGGTGTTAGATATGTTACATACACAGATGTTAGATACAAGTGTTACATAAGGTTATATTCAGGAGTCATCTTATATGTATTGTTTCATACAGGTAGTGTCATATGTGGGTAATACCTTGGTAATTTTATTTCACAGATGTTGTAATGCCATTTTATATTATCTCAGAAGACTTGATTCCAAACAGTAACTGCATGTCACCAGACAGTAAGGTGACAGGCCCATAGCAACTTTATTATGGCAACTTGACCCACAACCTGGAGTTGTAGTCTGATCTCCTCAACCAGATGGGAGCAACAACATTTCAGCTTCCAAAATAACATTACTTTTAACTGGAACCTTTGTAAGCCATGTCAGTGTTTGGGTCTTACTGTGTAACACTAGTGTTCAGTTTAATTATTTGTGTTCCCAAGACTGACACGGCACTCTCAAACTTGAAGTCAACCAGGCTAGATCTGTTAACACCTCTAGGGAGTCAGTACCAAAAAATTCTATAGTTTCACTTCAACGACTGTACAATTCATCACTCCAAAACCAAAACCTTAACACCATCCATTGCTCCTGCTCGGCATAACTACTCCATTACCTGCTGAGGTGGAGACACATAAATTGTCAGTTCCCAAACTGCAGATACAACATTACTTTCACATTTTCATGGATCAAAAATGCCTCTTCTTTGACCAGCTAAAATGGCCCTTTATTTGATCATCTAAAGTATATATCTTAACAGTTCTTTGTGACCAACTGCAACATTCTTAACCACATTTGAAAACAGTGTTCCAGAACACTTCCACTGTATTAAATCCAAACTGTGTATGAAAGCACATAACAACAGAATGGAATGCACAGTGCATACAAAATGCTGATGATGGAGGATAAAAAAATGTTCTACCACTGCCATAGACGTTTCATAGTTTAAGAAGCAACTAAAACCTCCAGTCTAATAGTCAAAGATATAGTTTCAAGTCTGCAAATAACACAGACACAGGTAATAATGTTATTTTTGTGTCCTGCCCACAGCAGAACCCATTGGTTTTATAAGTGCCAATCATTATAGGAACCACAGTATCCGATAGTTGCAATGTTAGCTGCACTGTTAACAACTTCAGCAATGCTATTTTAAATAGCACGGACTATCCAAATATCAAGGCACAAAAAATATACATGAAAAATATGTGCATTCCAGCACTGACTGCACCACCTTTTCCACTTTATTTCATATGAGATTTGATCTTGTGCTACTGGCATAATCACTATTTACCAAAAAGGTCTGAGATTTAAGATGGATTAGTGAAGAAGCAAATAATGAAGCAAAAGGACAAACCATGACATACATTTCAGGAAAGGACTGAGCACTTCCCTACATAAAATAACACTTCTACAAAACTTGTAGCCCTCTATACGAAAGTCAATGTAGCTAGTGGAAGAGTAACTTGATTTTTTTCTGCTGTATAATATAGGGTTATTACATTATAATGATACACATGAAGCACAGACCTAAAGAATCCCCTAATAAGCAGTCAGAGAAACAGACTAGAGGCAGCAGAGAATAGGGAATCATATACATCCTTCACAATATGATAAAATCTTACTCCCTTCGATCGCAAAACCTGATGATTGGGTATGTTAATACATTGCAAAATCTGCTGGGACTTGGTTACTGTGGAGGATTGGCTACATTTGTGTGCTTTTTGTTATATTACTTTGGTGTTTTCGTTATGGGACCATATTTGAGAGCAAGAATGTCATAGGTACACTTATTACCACCTCCTGAAGGTTTTCATAATCTTTATCCAAATCAGAAAACTGCATATATCTCATTCACGAATAACATTCGTCTTTTGGCTATACTACCAGCATTTTCGTAGGGTAAAACATTTATTCTTCCATGCTCCCAGGGAAGAAGCTTTGAAATAGTGGAGGGAACAGAAAAAACAACAGCATACAAAAAAGTGTGGCAACTAACCTATCTTTATAAATATCACCAAAAAGTTGTCTAGCAGCAGCCAAAATTGTGCTTGTTTTACCAGTACCCGGAGGACCATAGAACAGAAGATTTGGCAGGTCAGCACCATTCAGACACTGCCTCATCACTTCAACGACATCATTTTGTTCTACAACATCGTTCACTGTCCGAGGGCGACTGAAAACAAATAAAAATAATCTAATTCAGTACTACAACCTAACTGAAACTGGGAATACCTTTACCATCATTTTATACAACATGTGGTATATACAAATACTACGCATTCTATCAAAGTCATTCTATCATCATACTTTTAGGTTAGAATTTGAATACAACTTACTATTTTTCCACCCAAGGCGTAAGAGATGGTTTCTTCTTTAACACGCCTGATTGACCAGACTTATCCTTCGTGCTTGATGAACTTCCCTGACCTCCACTTAATTTCCCAGTTTTTAAAAAAGCATGCATTTTGCACGACTTTTCAACACTATAAATTATTATAATTCGCCATACTTTCCCGCCAACTCTCTCTAGCACGGACTAGAGGCATGGATCCGAACTATAAGTAGTAATCTGTGCTCTCCGTGGCATTACATGACGCGACAGTACGATTGCTACCATTCATAAAAAGTGAAGTGGCATTGTAAACCAACGTCCGTGACTTAAGCTAAAAGTAGTACCGCACTCTGAAACGTAAGATTCCTCTTCAGTTCAGTTATTGATCAATAATCGTTGAGGCTATCCCGTAAGATATATGTATTTGAATATTTGCAAAGAAGGAACAGTAGCATTCTGTTGTGACATCACTGAATTGAAAACCTTCACAAGTCAGTTGATGGATACTCGAACCATAACGAACTGTACGTGAAATGTTATCGTCCATACGGCCTTCGCTCTTACAGAATGTTACGCAACATCCACTGGTACTTCGTTACCGACGTTTCGGGACAGCCTGTCGGTCCCACCTTCGATAGTCAAGGGCACACTTGATGGTTGGATGGAAACACTGACCTGAAATGTCAGCAATCAATGCTGCATAACATCCCAGGAGAGTGAAGACCTCACACCACAACAAAAGCCTGATGGTATGGTCCAGTTCACTTTCTTCTAAAATGAAAAACCATGAACATAATGTGATACTCTTCTTTATTACCACGCTTGTAAGCACAGGATGTCTTTCACCAAAAACGGACTCTGCTGCTGACAGAACTAATAGGCTGGAACCACCACTGACAGATTTAATCCCAAAGTTTCACACACTTTCAAAAATTGAATATAAAATAATTAGATTATAGTGCAATGTGTGAAATAATAAAAGCAAAAGAATAAAAATGCATAATTTTAGAGACCAATACACACCCAAAGTCAAAACCTTATACAGCACGCTTGTTCCTAAAAATCCATTTTTTTACTTGCACCTTGTAGCTTTAATATGTAATGGTATCTTCTGAAACAGTGCATTTCAGACATCTAAAAGCATTATGAGATATACCATCAAATGCATATACAGATATGTAAATTTATTGTATTATCAATAGGGTAGCTTCCTACATGTTTCAGCCAACTATAGTGGCCATCTTCAGGGAAGTGCACTTGAATGATGTATTGCATAGAACGTCAAACAATTTACAAATATGAAATTTTAAACAAAAGGTTTAAAATTTAAATTTTATAATACCATAAATATACATATTTGTATATGCACTTATTTTAGTGCCTACCGGGTGATAGTTACTCCCATTACTACCCACCCGAGTAGGTACTAAATACGTGTGAGACCTCGGGGTCCTACTATCGACGTTTCTGTCTTCACAATCTCAACTTTTGCCGCCACCAGTCAGAATTTGGGTTATACACAGGCTTCTGACAAACCCTTTCTGTATACACTATACTTGTCTAGGTATTACGTTAAAATAATTCCCTCAAC
>JGI24697J35500_11274835_pt1 | contig 10431 bp, 5 predicted proteins | sample TergutMp193P1_FD_35500 | JGI IMG/M metagenome (IMG submission 35500) | reverse complement strand
CGGGGCTGGGAGTGGTGGTCGTCGTGACTGCCTTGTGTGTGGAGAGAAGGAAGTAGATGCTGCCCTGGTTCCATGTGGACACAATCTGTTCTGCTTGGACTGTGCCAATCGAGTATGTGAGGCTGATGCCACTCCTCTTTGCCCTGTCTGCCAGCTCCCCGTTGCACAGGCTATTCGAATCTTCTCATAAGACCCATTGCACAGGCTATTCGAATCTTCTTGTAAGATATAGAAATGGAAGCAGTATGCTAGTATTTGGATTTCCATTGGTAAGGTTGTTCTTAAAACTATCTGCTCTGAAAATCCAGACTTACCTATTCACTGCACACCATGCTGGCAGCACATAGGTTTAAAACTAGATCATTTGGAGACACAGCCTTTGACAGAATGTATCATTGCCAGAGGAGTCTGGGTAAAGAGAAAAATTGTATACAACGAAAGAGTAAATTAAATTATTTAAATCTATATTTTATGTTAAATATTTTTGTTTGAATGTTTAAGTTTTGAATGTGTGGAGTGTGATTTTTCCTTTTTCCTACACAATATTCAGGTACATTCTGTGGAAAGCAGGTCTCTGTCATTAATAAGAAATGAAATAATAATAATAATAATGCATGCCACCGCCCCCACCCCCACCCCAACACAATAATAAATGTGTGGGGAAATTCATCCAAATCAAGAGTGCATATTATATTAATAATATTAATAATATCACACATTTTAAGAGTATTATAAAATATTTTAACGAGATTTAGATTTTTGTATTATGTGTATGTGTGGATGTGGAAGTAGATTCAAAACAAAAAAAAATTCCTAAAAAGACACTGACTGGAAACTTCTCATGTGAGATTTTCTTTTATTTCTTATATTTTTTGTGTGGGGAATTCCATTTCAATTGGTAGTAAATTTTCATTATTTATATGATAATAAAAGTAACATAAAACAATGTAAAAATAACAGCACTCAGTCAGACAGAGGACAGCGTTCCACTAGCTCTGGCTGTGATTCTTAAAACTGCCATTGGCAGCGCTAATGTTGCGTTGCGTCCACCATTCTTGAAAGCGGCTGTTGCAACCATTCAGTACCCAAAGGGGGGCAGGAAAACTTGGTGATTTAATTATGATTAATGTTATGTATTATTACTATTATTATTACCACTCACCGTCATCACATCATATCATGGTCATCATCAGCATCTTATCATCACCATTTTCATGTAAACTATTATAGCATTGGAAGTAAGGTCAAACTGAAGGAGTCATTCCTTGTTATTGCCTGGATATTTATGAATAGACATATCCCTTGTTAGCCGTGTTGCTTGTTCTGTTTTCATGTGATATAGCCATAAGTTATTGAAAGAGTATTAATTATGAAATTATTTATCTAGAATATCCTTACATTTATTCTCATAAGAAATCAGGCATTGCTGTATGTAGTTAGTATTGCACATCACTTGCCAAGGCTACCTTTTTTATCCATGTGCAGTTTTGTGGCGATGATGACATGACTGACAGATCTTTGGCTACATACATGGCATGCACATTATTTAAAAGAAAGCTAAGTTTACAAAAGAGAACTGCTCAATTACTTACGGATGACTCCCTTGATCTAAATGGATTTTACTCTCCGCATTCCAAAGAGGCGGTGAGGAGATTTTTGCATATTAACGTAATTGTCCTCTATCTCAACTTCTTTTTTATATATATATTTATATAATATAAATAATTAACTAAATAATTGCCACCCTTGTCCTCTGCCTGGCTGAGATGTGGCGTGCCTCACAACTAGTTTCAGTATTTTTATTTTATTATTATAATTATTATTGATGTTCAGGAATGATTGTATATTATTTTTTTGGCATGTGTGTAGCTGTAAGAGTGCAAGATTTATTATAAAAAGTGACAACAAAGGAGAAAGGAAGTCCACCATAGCAAAGGTACAAGATCTTTTGTTTTCTGTCATGGTAATTTAAACATTTTATTTTTTTACCTTTTTCATGATAATTATTACAGTAGCATCCAGTACATGTAAGTTAGTATTGGGGGTGGTTTTAAATATTGCAGCTGAGACAGTAGTATGAACAGTTGTTCATTGTTACTTTCAATGATACTTATGCAGATTTGCAGAACTGATGCAGACAAATCACTTTTTAGTGTATGCTTTGGAATTCTTTGAAAAATTTCATGTTTTGATGACAAATGTGTAATTTGAAATTGAGAGTTGCATGATTTATTACCAGCCCCTAGAATGATGCTTAGCATGATAGACAATTTTTGCATTTTTCTAGGTAAATTTCAACTATAGGAACAATTGCAAATGTATACTGTGGCAAATTCTTTCTCCCCTTGATGAGTTTGCACAATATTTAAATACATTCAGAGTAGTAGTTTAGTGTTTTTCTATTTTATTATGATCCTATATATATTATACTATATATTATATATGACGTAGCTATAAAGAAATATTAGTGACACTGGAGAAGTTATTTTTTATGTTAGTCTGCTCAAAATGTGACAGGCCCAGAGTGAACTTTTCATTTGAGACTGCAGTGGCCATCTTGGATTCGATTTGAGTTTCGAAGAGCTCTCGTTTTGTCTTCCTAGGGGTCCGGTTGAAGAAAGCCTCCATTGCATTTTAATTTTTAATTGACAGATTTACTTTTAGGAAGAAAATGGGGGCACCATAGGATTGAGTTAAGAGATAATGCATTTCCTGTTTCTTCAAACTGTTGCAGAATTAGTTTCTTTTTCAGATTTGTTTTTAAAAATCAAGACAAAAGTTAATGGATGGAGGTTGCTTAAATGAATGTTGGTAGACCCATGGATAGTGCTGCTACCTTCAAATCAAAGTGTGAAACTAGTTTCAATGCAATAATTAAAGGCAGGATCTCTGTATGCAAATAATTTAATTTAAATAATAATAGATGTTTTAAAAGAATTGTTGATGGTTCAGTCAAGTTTTCTTAAAAGTGTTACACTTCTTTTTGTTTGGTGTGTCAACAAATCAGATCCGAGGCATTCTGTCAGCTTGACTGGACAGAAAGTCACAGTACAGAAGGTTCCCCAGCTCCGCTTCGATTGTAAAAAAATAAAAATAAAAAAAGATAGTACTGATGGAGAGGGTTGAGTGAGAAAGACAGAAATAGAGAAAAGAACTGTAAATGCAACTAGCTTTTGACTGAAGAGGTGTCAACATTTAGCATTGTTATCATTCTTAATGTGTAAAAAGGTCCAGGCCTAATTATATAATATATATTTAAAAAAATACTTTGAAAATGTTACGTGGTGTTTTCCAGCTTGGATGCACAAAATATACATAACATTTATTTATAATATATAATATAAATAATAAATCTTAGACATCTGATTTTGTTGGCTCCTTACCAGAAGCAGAGGACTGACTTGCTGCAGCTACCAAGGGAATTAGCAGTTGCGGCTTTACAAGTGAATCATTATTACCACGTTCTGCCTTGCAAAATTAATATTGAACACTTAACATTTTTCTAACTCTGAAAGCAATAATTACATAGTTGATGTTGCAGCAGTTTGGTCTTTAGCAGCTGGTATCAAGGAAACGGAAAAGGAACCTGCTCACCATTATAAAAACATTATGAATATGAACAAATACTTCTATTTAGTATGTTTTTTTGTGTGTGTGGATGTGTAGACTGTTATAAAGAAGTATCATAGTGTAGGTCTTGTGTTTGAAAACCTGGGCTGAAAGTCACTATATGTGGCACACAGTTAATTTATGATTTAAATCCTTGCATAATATTATATTTAACCGCCACTAAAAGCAGATCCTTCTAATATGAATGTTGTTTACAGTGTCAGGTTTGTCTTTTGCGCACAAACTGTCGAGAGAATGGTTTTTAAAGGCAGTGCTATAAGAAAATACCTGATGTTCACTTGACTTGGAGATTCAGAACAAAGTTGTTATATTTATAAAACGCTTGCACCAAGCCTAGTTTTTAAAAACACAAGATCAACAGGAATTATGCCAAGTGTTTTGTATTGTAATGCTGCCTTACAACAGGGGACAGGAAATTTTGAAGACCTTTTTTGCTGTTGGCCAGAAAAAAATATGAATATGAGACGTAAGATGTTCTACATGACTATGGGTGAAGTGTCTGAATAGATGGTTATGATGCCCAGTTTTATCTGCTACTTGAATTCTGCAGATATTTGAGTAAAGAACTGGAAAGTCATTGCTACTTACTTTCATAATAACTTATCAATCACAGTAATCCCACCAAGAAAACCATTTTGGTTTCACGTGTCTTCCTGTTTTTTTTTTTCAAGTTTATGAACACACGTGACAACAACCAAATGAAATTGTTTCCTTCCCTGTTTATTGCAGAGTGGCATACATGAATTTGAAGTGTTGTATTAAATTATGTTTGTTTGATCTTGAAATTCTATTACATATTTCCCTATTTTTTTAAAAAAATATATTATTTGCTTATATTCTTTCACGTTAATTAGCACAGCAACAAATACACACACACATACCCATATCAAAGCTTTACTGTGATTTGAAAGACTGATTGTGTGTTTTTTGAAAAAAGAAACAAAGATAGAAAAATAAAAAATAGAGAAAAATTGCCAATGATTGTGAAACGAGGAAGTTAAACTCGTTGCTGCAAGTGGTTGACTACATCTGCTATGTTGATACAAACAGCAGCCTCATTTTGCAGTTGTGTCAAGTACATTTTTAAAGCCCTATATTATACTTAAGAAACAGAAAACAAAAAAATCCGCCAACAGCAAAGTCGGGTCATTTCTTTTCTGCTTTAATGGCCATTAAAATGCCATAATGTTTTATATTTATAACAGTAATAGTTGTATTTGTACTATTACAGTTTTGACAACAGCACTAGCATTTCACTAAGCAAACAGTTTTTTTAGGAGTCTTGCATGACCAAGAAACATTGTATCTTCGTAATACCCCAAATACTCTTTGATGACATGGATAGAATAACAGTTGAGGCAATCCATGACTATACTGGATGCAGCACTTAGTGGCTCTAGTGTCCTTAGAGAGGATGTCTTTGGTGTTACAATAACAGCTGGATACATTTCCTTGTCTAACATGAACTCATGTGACTCCATGAATAACTTCCAAAAGTGGCTATCATGAAAATAATCACTGTGTTTTATGTCAGATGATGGAGGGAAGAAGAGATCAGTTTTTGGACTATTGAGGTGCCCAGATTCCGTGAACTGTTCTATGCAATAATTTGGAATCTTAGAAAAGAGTATGCTCTCAGTAACAATTGCCTGAACACTTGTCTGTCCTGATTTGCCTCTGCTCTCCTGGTGTAGTATTTTCCCTCTCATGATTGTATAGTGCTGACCATGGTAACTGTAGTTTCTAGTACATAACATATTAGAGCAGAGTATGAGTATAAAACAATGGCTTATGTGTTTCTTGAGGTGCATTGTTGTGGAAGCAAATTTGCTTGTTCAGATATAATTATGGAACTCGAGAGATGTTTTTGTGTAGGAAACCATATAATGTTTTTATTCTTGATTTTTATATAAATATATATAAAAACTTCGAGAGACAGTACTAATGTTAGGTTTGGGATGACAGTCTGAATATTTGTGGAACTTGTTTGAAAATGCTTGTATTGTGTGTGTATGTGAGTAGTGGACATGCACAGTGGAAGAAATGCAAGTCCAATAACTATTGTAACAATTATGAACCACAGATTCTAAATGAATCGGGTGCCAAACTTATGTACACCATGAAAGAAGTCCCAAACCTGGCAATGTTGTTTATCTCTGAATTTTGTAGTCTATGATCTGAAAGTTGCACCACACTACTCTCAGTCAGGCGTTAGGAGAGCCCACAAACCCCCTTTGGCCCACGAACCAATAGAGTTTGCTCAATGCCCCTCGTTTCCTCCACCATTCCACTATGCAATACTCTTTAATGCTATTTACATTATATTTTCAATTGAGGTATAAGACATGGATCTTGAGGCCAGTTTGTACTGAATAATACATCGGGGGAGGGAGGGGGCTTGAAATGTGCTCCCCCCCAGTTGGGACCCTTTGCTGGATTGGAGGGTAGGTATGTGCAACTTCATGCGTTGTTGTGAGTCTGGTACAGAGTGAATATGTCTTCATGGTATAAGTAACATATATTTACACTCATTCACATATAGATTAACATTAATCTTTCATAATATATCTATTAAATTACCACATTAAAAGTTATTCCCCCCCCTTATATGCTCAGTATAAAGAAACAAGTATTTGCCCTTTTTAAACTCAAATCCAGAACTATCAGGGTTGTGTGTGTGTGTGTTTTAAATATTTTACAAAAGTTTACGTATTTAATGAAAAATGTTTAAGAATCATACATAGGTTTGTTTATTTGGAGATGTGTTTATACCCAAAGAGAATAATAATATACTCAGCCTAAATATCTAGATAGTTCCATGCAAAATTCTTCACATATATTTTTATTATACATGTTTTAATGTGCGTAAGATAATCTTTGAACAAATGTATTTTGAAGTTCAACATATTACCTCCTTTTTGGGTAAAAGAGTACTTAAATAATGTATGTTAATTTTTTCATGTTTGCTGATATTTTATTTTTCAGACTTGTGAATAAATGATTCACTAGGAATGATTCTCTAGAAAATAAACTGTATTTGTAACTGAACTTCGATGTATAATTCATTTTAGCTTCTTCGAGACAAGGCACCCAATCCTTTCATGGACATGTTTTTGTTTAACCCTTTGCGGCCAGATGGTTGTTATGTGTACCGCCTGGCTTAACACTGAAGAAGCTGCATACCTCCCGCACAGGACACTTATGCGTTTTGTGATTCTGACAGTGAATGGCGATTGTTTCCCGCCACAGCCTTCTCGGATTGGTCTTTCGAATTGAAGCAAACGCTGCTCTGTGTGAGTTCCGAAATGAATATTTTTTGTAGGTGTATACTGTAGATGAATTTCAGGGCCGTGCCATGGCTCAGTCTTGCCGCAGAGGCCCGGGCTCGGTACCAGGTCAGACCATGTGAGATTTGTGGCGGACATCGGTTGTCGCCTGTCACTATCATTCCACCCATGCTCCATACTCATCTTCGTCAACTAGTACACGTCGCCATTACCAGGACAGACAAGCGAACTTACCGAAAAGCAGTGCTCTTTGGGAAATCGTGGAGCATTGGAGAGAAAAATACTCTCATTTCATTGTGAATTTCAGCGTTCAAAAGGTGAAGTTGAATAAAAAAAAAAACCATTTCTCACCATTACTTATATTCCTGTTTTCATAATAATTTTTCGAGAAATATCTCGAGTAATAGCATCATGTATCGCAAGAAACTTGCAACCTTTTGCTTCTGGTATTGCAGCCCGCAACTGTGGTTAGCCGAGACTTGCTGCTTCTTCGAAAGTATCGGTGTATCGAAGGGCAAAATGTCCGATCTACATATCAGGCACGCTGAATTGCTTAATAAAGCAATGATTAAGTTTAAAATTCATTATTCTTGGTGTCATGGATATGAATGTTGTGCCGTCGCAAAAGAGCTTGATATGTCCAGGATAATTCTGGTACATCTGGAATGGCTGAAAGTATTTCATGCAGTAAAACAAATGTGATTTTTACAGCTCACACTTTATTCCTAGGGTTCTGAAATCAAGGCAGCATATTGTGAGACCTGTAAGTTGTATATGAATACAAAATCTGTCAATTATTGTGGGGAAACCAAACAGCAGCTAGCAGGAAAAACGGTCTCTCCACATTGATTGTCCGATTTGGGTGAAATTCAATGGTCAGACATCTGAACGTAACGCTATTAAGCATTTGTGGCGTTCGTTAATATTGACGCAGAGATCATGGGATAGCTCAGTCGGTATAGGGACTCGCTACGGACTGGACGGTCCGGTGCGAAATTTTCCGCATCCGTCTAGACTGGTCCTAGGTCCCACCCAACCTCCTATACAATGGGTACCAGGTATTTTTGCCGGGGGTAAAGCGCCCGGAGTGTGGTGTTGACCACCCATCCACATCTAGTGCCGAAGTTAAGGAAAGAGTAGAGCTATACCTCATCGGCGTCTCTGTGCCTACATAGCCTATTCTAAGGTGAACTTTAATTTTTTTTTGTCCCTTTACAGAGAAGGTCAATACGCGCGTTAATGAAATTACATTTTCGCGTGTACCGTGTAGTCGTAGGATATTTAGAAACTAAAGAATGTGTTGAGAAAGCGTTTGTGTTGTGTAACGGAATCATCATCTGCAACATTTTGTAACCGAGACGGTGTGTATTTACTGCGCGATATCTACTTAATATTTAAATACCAGTCGTGCTCATTATTGTCTCTTAGCGTGCAATGGCTCAGGCGGTTGGTCGTCGGCCTCTCATTGCGGAATTCGATCCCAAGCCAGTCCGTGTGAATGCGTGGTGGACAAGTGGCACTGGGACCTGGTTTCTTTCCCCCAGTATTTGGGTTTTACCCCATAGAGTATCACTCCATATTCTTCTTCATCCGAAGCTCTTACCGGAAGGAAAAACGGACGAGAACTTTCAAAACAGATATGCTGTGTCGAAAGTCGGGAACATTGGATAGAAAATTAGAGTTGAACTTCACTTATCCGGATCGTAAACATTTTCTTGCTGTAATTGTGCTTCACCTTTTTATGACTTAAATTTTTGCCCCAGATTGTCATAAACATATAAGGTATAATGTATTAATGTTTTATTTGTGCGTAAATAAATAGGTAGCCTAAAACAGCCGGTTGTAGAAATTTTTTTTCTACTTCAACCTACCAATATAGCCTATTTTCAAATAAAAATCCAGTTATCCGGATGGCTCGTCCCATTTAATCCGGATGAATGGAGTTCTGCTGTACGTCTACAGCTTTTTAAGGCTGTGCCTTCGCTGAAGCTTATATTCGATGATCTGCTGGAAAATTTTCCATTTTTTTTATTTCGAGCGAAACAAATTATCACTTAGTGCAAATGCAAGAGTATTTCCTGCTTATAATAGATCAAAGGAGATTTAATAATGACAATTTTTCCGCAGTTCGATCCACTCTAATGTGTATGAGCTGAGATGCTGTTGAAATATGGTTGTGTGGATGTAGTCTTTGCTTCCTTCGTATCCAGTGTTGGCCTAACAGCATCGGGGCGATGCCGGGAAACTAGCTGACTAAATTAACTTTATCGAACAGAGTCCGTAGGAGGTTAATAGTTGGCCAGATGGTCACAAAATTCTCGACTCTCCGAAACCAACGGTCAGTACGTTTAACACGACCCCACATGTGGGCCTTTTCCTTAGCTAGGTGAATAGAGGTAACATAGCGACGCCCTATTTTTAAGATCTATTTTAATAGTATCTTTCCATATAAGCGTCTGACCCACCAGTGGTATTTTTCTTCTGAAAGTTTTATCCATTTCTCAACTGTTCTATGCATGTCACATTCTTCGCCAATCACAACCTCCTTTACTTGATCTCCGTGACATATACTGATGAATAAAATCATGTGTCTTTTCATTATGCTGCTTTCTAGAGCTGATACCATGTGTTATGAATGTGATACTGTGTATTGTGAATGTTAATTTACGCGAAACTAAATGTTTTCAAAGAAGCAGGAAAATAAATGTGTGATAGTAATAGGCCTCTTAATCATGAACTACATTTGGTGCAATGGAAGGTATTTGGTTTTAGTGACTAAAGCAAAAGATCTGCGCGGTTTTGAAAAATACGGCAGCCTTTAAATGAAGTATTTAACATTTCTTAACGTAAGAATAAAAAAAGTTTTAGTCATTCTGTTCTAATTTGTCGAAAATTGTACAGATATCGCTACTATTTGTTGTTTAGTTAATTTACTTAAATCATGATCTGTATTTTACGTAGGGTTGTATTCAGTACCGTGGAATCACATTTGATTGTAAAAAAAAAGGTCACTTTGAAATCGCGTTAAGTTACTCATGTAACACATTTTGGTCTTCACTGCATCAATCAAGTTCCTCCCTCCTAACTAAATTTAAACAGTAATCTCTTTTCCACATAATTTTGGTAATCCTATATTCCACACACAGTCCCTGCCCTTTAAGTGAATAACGAATTCCATGGAGCAGTGTCCTTGAGAATTTAATAGTTCCTCATATATTAAATTAACTGTATTTTATGGAACGCGAAAGTTTATTACCATGTTCACAACAGTCCGCCATTTGTTCCTATTCTGAATAAGATTAATCCATTCCATGCCCATCCATTTTAATATTATCCTTCCGTCTTCTCCCATACATTTCAAGTGACCTATTTTCTTTTTCCGACGCTATACAATCATAGCAATTGAAAACTTTATTAAATAACACGCTCTATCCTTCATGTTTCCCTACGAAAACTTTACATTTTTCCTTTCACCCACTTTCTTCACCCATCTCGTCCTCCTTTGCCTCTACGC
>JGI24697J35500_11274836_pt1 | contig 10554 bp, 9 predicted proteins | sample TergutMp193P1_FD_35500 | JGI IMG/M metagenome (IMG submission 35500) | reverse complement strand
TTGGCTCTGGTTGTGTTGGCTCTGGTTGTGTTGGTTCTGGTTGCGTCGGCTCTGGTTGTGTTGGTTCTGGTTGTGTTGGTTCTGTATCTGCATCCACGTCTGCATCTACATCTGCGTCCACATCCACATCCACGTCTGCATCCACATCTGCGTCTGCATCTACATCTACGTCTGCATCTACATCTACGTCTGCATCTACATCTACGTCAACATCTGCGTCAACATCCACATCTACATCTGCATCTACGTCAGCATCTACATCTACGTCTGCATCTACATCTACGTCTGCATCTACATCTACGTCAACATCCACATCTACATCTGCGTCAGCATCTACATCTACGTCTGCATCTACATCTACGTCTGCATCTACATCTACGTCTACGTCTACATCTACGTCTGCATCTACATCTGCATCTGCATCTGCATCTACGTCTGCATCTACATCTGCATCCACATCTACGTCTGCATCTACATCTACATCTACGTCTGCATCTGCGTCTGCATCCACATCAGCATCTGCATCTACATCTACGTCAGCATCTACATCTACGTCAGCATCTACATCTACGTCAACATCTGCATCTGCGTCAACATCCACATCTGCATCCACATCAGCGTCCACATCTACATCTACATCCACGTCTACATCCGCGTCCACATCTACATCTACATCTGCATCTGCATCCACGTCTACATCTACATCCGCGTCCACATCTGCATCTGCATCTGCATCTGCATCCACATCATAGTCCTCATCTCCGTTGTTATATTCTGGCGGAAGCAACGATTGACCAGGCTCTCTTTCTGGGTCGTCAATTAATTGAATGTTTATCAAAACCACTTCTACTTCCTGATCCAAAAGTTCACTTGGAATATCTGAAATATCAAAGCCATTAGCTGAAGCCCAATCAAAAAGAGTTTGCCCTGAACGAATATGATTTTGACCAAAATGTCTTAAACTTAAATTATGATTATCTAAAAAATTATCAAAATCAGAAACTGATATATCTCTTGTTAAGCTTAAAAAGTTAAGGAATTCAACTAGTGCCTGTTCATTAGACATAGCAATTGAATTCTCAAGAACTGTATTTATATTTACATGCCAACCTACACCTTGTTCATGAACAAGAGAAGCAGTACCCATAGGTATACCAAATTCATTTACCCAATTATGGAAATTAAAAACAGGAAAAACTGTGCTACCTGCAAAAACAACTCCTTCCGGTACATTATGCTGAGGAGCACTAAATTCAAATTCAGGCAAGCCCATATTATAAAAAGCATATGCTATCTGAGGATTTGTAGCTAAATGCGGAGTTATTCCAACGTTATTTTGCGTTATGTTTAAAAGAGAGTTACCCTCTGGAGCAGCAAGGGGTGAGGTATGTACTTCTTCAGTTACTATATTGCTATTTTGCGGTGTATCTAAATATTGTGCAACTTCTGCAAAAGCTTCAATGGGCATTCTACCCATTAGCTTAAGTGCAAGCATTGCGATTAAAACTTTTCTCATATGTTTTTCATATGCACGTTTAAAATCCATAAATTTGGTACCTCCGTATTTTAATATAAATATCTCAAATTACATTGTAACACATTTCGCCGAAAAAGTAAACTTAAAATATAATTACAATAGCAAAAAAACAACCCAAAGTTTGTTTCCATATTTATTCAACCAATACTTTGAAAAGCCTATTATACCTAGCAAATAATTTTTAGCCACTGCGTAATTAAATTATGAGCAACTATAATAGACTTTTCAAAAAATGTATAATTTAAAACTCAAATTGCATTTCCATAAGCGGTTTGTGTTGCTGAGCCCCGTACACATCTCTTTCGCCTATTTGCCCAGAAGATATAGGCCTTACTATAGTTATTTTTAAAGCATTTGCAGGGGCAAAAGGAATTATGCCCAAAATATCTTCTTCTTTTATAGTATACAAATTGGCAAAAGATTTTTTTGTAATTATTTCTGAACTTATAAATTTTTCAAAAGTGTGTGCGTCGTTAAAAATTATATCAAAAGTAAGCTCATAAGGACCTGCATTTTTGCTTCTTACAACTTTTGCTATATCTGTTAGTTTCATAGTTCTAAAACCTCCAACGGGAAATGCTCTAGGGGGTCTGCTTTTAAGAGAGCGTATACACTAAATTCATAAACTTCGCCACCATCAAAATCGGACGGGGAAAATGGAAAAGCTAAGTTTCCAGCTGTTGAAATTCTACCCGCATAGCCAAAATGAAGCATTGTGGAACGGGCAAAACTGCAAAGTGCTTTGGAAAGCTCTTTCGTGTTCGCTACAACATCTATTATAATAGCAGCTTCACCACCGCCTACCGCAGGTGGTTCTGCCAAATTGAATTTATTAATAGAAACATCTGAATTATTTGCAGAGGTAAACTTATAATCTGAAAAATTTTGACCAACCGTAGGCGGCTCTGCCGACTGCAAGCCGAAAAGGCTAACGCCGCTAGTTCCATATATTTTAAAATCTATAAAATAATCTTCTTTTTTTAAATCGGTGAAATTTGCTTTTATTTTTTCTCTTATGCTTTGCAATATAGTTGGTATCTCTTTTATCATTATATGGTCTGCAGTTGCTGCAAAAGAAACGGTACGCATACCTAGCTTTCTTGCAGCTTCAAGCTTTATATAATATTCACCTTTTATAAACTTTGTGCCCCGAACTATTACTGTTTCTTCGGTGTTTTGCTCAAAAGTAGTTTCGGTTAAATCTAAAATACCCCCTGGGCCGTGCAATTTTGCTGGGTCGCTCTTTTCATATAAAGTATGTGCCGCAACAGAAGTAGTAGTGCATTTTCTTTCTTCGTTTAATGCTTTAAGCTCGAAATGGTCTTCTCTTAAAATGCCTAGCATACAATCTGAACCGCTTCCAGGCGTTGCCGCTATTGCCGCACACTCTAATATTTTGCCTAAATGCAAGGCAAGCCCTGTATCAAAACCATCTTTTATTGCTAATGCTGAAAAAACTACAGGGTCATATGCACGCCCGGTTATAATTATATTAATATTTTGGTTTAATGCTGCTAGTATAGGCTCTGCACCCATTTGGGCAACTATATTTGTAGAATTTAAAATTTCTTCTTCGGTTGGCATTGGTGCGGGATATAATGGGGCTATATTGCCTTTTTTAAGAGCTTCTAAAACAGTATTTTTATTAATATCTGAGGGAATAACTGCTATTTTAAATGAAAGGTTATTTTCTTTTGCAATTTCTTTTATAATTTCAACATCTCTTTGCAAGTGGTCTCTTGCACCGCTTCCACCCGCTGTGCCTATTATTAATGGAATATTTTCTTTTATAGCCGCCTTTAGCATAAAGGTTAAATCACGCTTTGTGCCTGCTCTATCTACAAAGCAGTTGCCGCTTCCCAAATAGTATGGACCTGGGTCTGTAGAGCCTGCATCGACAGCGATTATATGAGGCTTTTGTGCCATGCCCGCTTCAAAAGAACTTTCAGGGAAACCATATCCAAGAATAGCAGTGGGAGATAAAATTCTCATTTCTTTCATACTTTAAACCACCTTTGTTTAATTGAACTATGAACCATAAAAAGCTTATTTATAGCTGCTCATGATAGGAAAGCAGCTATAAAATTTGATTAGATGGCATTCCTACCACCTATAAGCACTCCCATGCTTACTGCGTAAATATCATCTATAGCCATTTGAATAGAAACTTCCCTATTTTCAATTTTTGCTCTATCTTTTAATTTTTCTGCGTGGAATTCTTTTATCTCTGCATTAAATGGCAAATTGCCCATATCTAAAATGCGAACCGCTCCGCTATTATCCCTTGCAGGGAAAAGCTTATCTGCATTGTATTTACTTGGTGAATACGGAATATCTAAAATGCCTAGCTCTATTGCCCTTATTGCACCTATTGCTAAATCACCCTCGCCAAGTTCTAAGGCTTTGCTCATTATTGCGTTTGTTTCTTTTTCTATTTGGCTCGCTTCAAGCTCTACTTCTTTTACATTTAACAAACTTTGGTCTTTAAGCATACTAACCATTTGTTTTGTTGCCAATAAGCCAGAAACATTTGCTTCTTTAGTTGGAACGCCCATAGCTTCATGCGGAGTTTTCACTATCACTTTTGTAGCTTTTGAAAGAGCCGCCGCTGCCGCTCCTAAAGATATAACACCATATGCTTGGCTTTCATCTGCAGGGAAACCGCCCATCCATTGGTGCAAAACTGTAGTAACTAACACATCTTCATGGCCCGCTTTCTTTAAATATTCTTTAGTGAGCTTTTTTAAGCTTTTAATTGCCGCAACATCTTGAATTAAGTTTCCACACTGCCCATAGCCAACTGTTACACATTTTGCACCTTGCTCAGCGGCGAGCAACGCTTCAATAATAGCTACTGTGTGTGATATGCAAGGCGGAACTAACGTACCAGTTAAAGGCCCAAATGGTTCTCTATTTATGCGTATACCTTGTTCTTCATATAAGCCAATTAGCCTATCAACATATTGCCAATCATAAATAGTTTTTTCTAATGGAATATTTTTTGAATAAGGAATATTATAAGATATTGCACCACCCTCGTAAGAGGTGAAACCGCCACTCATCGTTATTTCTAGTAAAAGCCTAGCATCTGGCGTGCCATGGCGAACTTGCACAGGGCTTTTTAAAGAAGAAGTAATATTGCGGCAAACTTGCACACCGTGGTTAACTGCGGGAAAGCCATTTAACATGGAGCGGTTTTTCGCTATGCTTTCTTCAATGCCAACTTGTGCTTCTTCATATTTATTGTGCCTGGTGTAGCTATCTATAGTTGAGGGCAAAAGGTCTGCATTGCCTTTTTCTTCTAAGTAGGTAAGCAATTCTAAATGTTTATCTGCAAGGGCAACGCCTGCCCTAGGCTGTGTTAGAGTTATGCCTTTTTCATCTGCTTCTTGCAATTTTTTTGAGAAGTTTTTTTCAGCGGGAATTTGTTTTTGGTAGCTAAAAGCTTCTTCTAAGTTTAAGTTGTGCCCAGTTTTCCAAGCTTTTAAAACTTCTTTTCTAACTGAGTGAAAATAATCTTCATCCCATTTTTTATTTTGTAGTTTTTCTTTCATAAATCTTTATCTCCCAAAATTATATTATTGATAATCCTATACCTCCTTGAAATTTTCTTTCATCAATTTCACAGCTAATTTTGAATCTATACGAGATAAAAGCCCCATAGCACAAATGCAATTTTGTTTATCTAATAAAATTTTAGGCTTAAGCGGCTTTAAAAGCTCTAAATCTGCAGGTGTATATATAGCATTTTGCAATATTTTTTTCGGATTTTTTGAGTTTACAATTGCCCCACCAGAGCCTATTAAGTATTTAACGCCCGTTAAATCTTTACCCTCTTGCAAGAAAGCTTCGCCTGCCAAAGTCATTACTTTTTTCTTTACACCAACGTGCCTATTAGTAGATATTTTTACAGCTTCTGCTGCTATAGCTTCATCTATTGGGTGGTATTTTTCAAAACGTGCTATCGGCAAATTACCTTTATATTCTTTACATATATTTACCCACTCATAATAATCAGCTTCGTCTAGGCTATATTCTTTTATAAAATTAGGCACATTTATTTGCTCAAGAAGAGCTTCCATAGAATATCTCATGCCTAAATCACCCTCTACAGTTCTTTTTGAGTAAGGCTCTGGAAGCCCATTCATAAAACAATCTTCCCCTTTAGGGTTACCATCTGCTATAGAATAAACATCTGTTGTGGCACCGCCTAAATCATATGCCATTAATTCACCTATAGATTGCCCTAATATTTCAAAAGCTTCTAACACTGCTAGCGGGGTCGGTATTATCTCCATATCCATTATTTTTTGAATATTATTTAACCCTTTGGCAGCTATTATATTTTTAATGAAAATGTTTCTTATAACTTCTTTTACCGGTTCTATATTTAAAACACCAAATTCCGGCATAACATTTTCTGTGAAAACAATATTTTTAGCAATCTTATTTTTCGGAGATTTAAACTGTCTATCAAAACGGTGGCTTTCCATATCATCAATTGGAGATTCTTTATTAAGAGCTTCAAAGATATTAGAAATATCATCTTTTGCACTTTTATTGCCCGCTATTATAGTGTGAAAATTGCCGCTAATTTTTGAAACTAATGTGGCATTATGTAATAAAACATCTTTATTGCCACCGTCTATCCCACCAGATAAAAGAATAATATCTGGTTTAGAAGCTTCTATTGCTCTAGCATCGCTCTCTGTTAACTCATATGAGTAAGTTTTTATAATTTTGCCACCTGCACTAGCAGCAGCTAAACGAGAAGCTTTGGCTGTTAAATCGGGAACTAAGCCAGAAGAAACTATTTTCAAGCCACCTGCTGCAGAGCTTGCACAAAGCTTTTTTGAAAATTTTATATTAAAAATGCCATAGTTACCGGCTATTTTTTCCTCTAATAATTTTAGAGCTTTGTTATAGCCTATAGTTACATCTTCTTCTATAGTTGTATATGATTTAGCAATCCCTATTATTTTAGAGGCTTTTATATCCACAGCGGTTAATTTAGTATAAGTAGAGCCTACATCACAAAGTAATACTTTCATCGCTACATACCAAAATCTTGCTTTATATGTTCAATTGCTGTTTTTGGGTCTGTGCCGGGGGGGTATACTCTATCAAAGCCCATTTCTTTATACCGTGCTTCAACTTCTTCAAAACTAACTTTTCCAATTACTAAGTTTCCGCCTGCATAAAGCTTTATATTTTTTAAGCCTGCTTCATCGCATTTGTCTCTCAAGCCTTTGCAATCTATCTCGCCATGCCCATAGAGAGAAGAAACTATTATAGCATCTGCTGCAGCTTCTATAGCGGCTTCAACAAATTCTTTTTGAGTAACCATTACACCTAAATTAACTACTTTAAAGCCTGCTTCTGTGAAAACAAAATTTAATATTTTATTGCCAACAGCGTGCACATCTGCACCAACAACACCCATAACCAAAGTAACTTGTTTCATATAAAATCTCCTTTCTTGTGAACTGAATTATAATATAATTTTACCACAAACCTAAAATCTTTACAACACTTTTTATAAAGTTTCATTAGAGTTTTGCTAATTTTTTAAACGCATTATATAATAACTAAGCCATGTTTCATTTCTAAAAATCTATTAAGGATATGAGTGCCCATAAAACCTTAGATTAAGGCGCCTGCTAGCGATATAATAGATTTTGCTAAGTTAAAATGTGCAAATAAAATTTCTAAAAAATAAAAAAGCAATCAAAATCAATATTTTAAGTGCTTTTTAAAAATTTATTTATGAATGGCAATATCTATATTTCTGTAAAAAAACATATTATTTTTACCGCTTGCCCGCAAATCTTTCAATATGACCTATATGATAAAACAAAACTATCGCTAAACCCCTTTCTTTGTATTTCTTAGTTTAAGTGTTAACAAAAATACAGTAGAAACGAAAATAAGAGATAAGCTAAAAATATATTTTGTTAAAATAGTGTTAATTCTATTATTGTTATACTCAAGCAATCTAATCAAATTAATTATACCATCATAAAAACCTCTTTGATTACTTAGCTCTAAAAAAATGCCAAAGTTATATATATCTAAGTAGGCTATCTTTGAGCCATATAAGCCATAATTTTGAACGTTCATTAAAGCTAAATCAATATCTTGAACACTATTTAATATATAAAAATTCTCATAGTGATTTCTATAAAGCTCTACTATGCTTTCAACTATTAAATTTAAATAATGAAAGGGGGCATTTAAAAGACTATCTATATTATAAACAGTGAAATAAAGCCTATTATCTAAGTTTGTATATCTAAGTTCAAAAGGCATACTAGAAAGTGAACTAATGTCTACTAAAACACCTTCAATTTCGGGAATAGGCGGCGGTAGTTCTTGATAAAAAGAAACTGGCGGAATCTTATTAACATATAAATTAAACGGCAAATTTTCTACCGCAAATTGATAATTTAAAAGTGGAGCTAAAAAAAGTGGGTATCTTCTTATTGCTATAACTGACACATTAACATACAAAAAAATAATAGTTGTAATTAATGGAAAAACAATAAAACCAAGCATAAAAATCAATTTAAAACCTTTATCTTTAGGAAGTATAAACTTTTTCATAACAATTTATATTCTTTTCAAAAAGTAAATTAATTTAATCTTCTAGGACAAGCTACATGGTGATTACTACCTGGTGTACTATAAGCTAAAAATTCTCTATTAGTGCCAATAAAAAGTGGGAATGGCTGACCATTACACCTAGAAAAAATTTCTGATATATAAAAAACATCAACTCTTAAGTTTCCAGTACAAGTTTGAGTTCCTCCAGGTAATAGAGCATTGCAACGAATTGGCTGACTTCTTGAAAATCTAGTTCTAGTAACAAATAAACCACAACAAACCCGTCTTAAATTATCTAAAAAACTAAAGTCTGGAACAGGTTTATTTGAAACTATTTGCTTTACTATTTGTATTTCCCCTTCAGAAAGATAAGAACTATATATAGTATTTCTTTCACCGTTTGGGCTTATTATATAAATATATCTAGTTCCATCTGGAAGCCATTCAACTTCTATAACATAATCCTTTGACAAAGTATAATTTAAAATAGGAGATTTCAAGTTATTATCTTGTCTTAAAAATTCTCTTATACTCTTATTTTCCTTTTGAAACTTGTTATTAAAAATTTCAAAATCTGTGATATATTGCCCTATCTGTTCTAAATTCTGTGCTTCTAAACCTAAAATATCTATAGTAAGAGTTCCTATAGCCATAAAAGCTGCTAAAAATATAACTAATGATTTTTTAACTTTATTTTTTTTGAATTTTTTCATTGCTAAAAATATTCTCCTTAAATTTTTATTTATGATACTTTATATCAATATATGTGATTATCAATTTCTAATTTTACTAACTCATCAATTGATAAATCAAAAAGCTTGCAAATTGTTATAATAGTTTTTAGAGTTATATTTCTTTTCCCTCTTTCCATTAAGCTTATATACTCAATTGAAAAGCCTAGCAATTCGGCTAATTTTTCTTGTGAAACACCTCTTAATTGCCTCTCTTTAGATATCATTAAACCTATATGTTTGACTATTGCAGGGTATTCTTTAACTTGAATCTCAATTGCTTCTTCTTTTCTATCTATTAAATCTGCCACACGAAATTCTTTTTTCAGAGCTTTTTCACAACTATCATAAATGTTGTAATCAATTAAAGCTTTAAGTATATAAAATGTATTTTGTATATGTTCGTATTTATTATCTTTATATGAACGCAAATAGTTATTACAATCATTAATTAAAGTTTTCATAACAGGTATATTTTGATTATAATTTATATCATTGATAAAACGTTCTTTTAAATCAAAGATTAATTCATCTCGCATCGTTGAAATCACTAGCAATACCTCCACCTAAGCCGCCAAGCGGCTTTATGAATATTTTCTTCATTTCATTAACTCATTTCTTAAAATTGATAATCTATGCAAACTCTCTAAAAAATAAACTTCTAAAAGAAAAATCACAAATATTCTGTCTTTAAAAAATTTGAATTAATTATAACATATTCCAAAAAAAATTACAAGCTATTTTTAAAAATTCATATGAATTTTTATAGAGCTGACTTTATAGCTTTTTTAATTTCTGAAACAACAATTAAAAAAATTTAATCTAAGCTAAAACTAACAAAAAGGCAAATAACAAACCCGTTTGACAGCTCATTAAAAATGTGGTAAAATATATAGGTAGGAGGATTTAACTTTATGAAAGATATATTTAAAGAGCAAATCATTAAAAAAGATATGGAGCCGAAAGATTTTATTAAAATAGGCATTTTTTCAATGCTGGCACTTTTGCCTATTGCATTTTTAGCTTTAATAATACCACAGGCAACGCTCTTTTTGTTTATACTATGGGGTTATTTAATTTTTCTAATTTATTCACGGTCTAAAATTGAATATGAATATAGTGTTACAAATGCCGAGCTAGATATAGACATTATATATAACAAGCGAAAAAGGAAGCATCTTATAAACATAAACTTAGAAAAAATAGAATATTTAGCAAGTATAGATTATAAACCAAGCAGCAACGAAAATGGAAAAATTACAAATGAAGCTAAACTTAAAACTAAAAACTTTTCAAAAAAAAATGGAACACATTTTATAATACATACTAGCAATGGTGTGAAAACTAAAATTATATTTGAACCAAATGAAGAAATTTTAGCAGCTATGCTTCGCAAAATTAAGAAAAAATATCTTACTTAGATTAGAAAGGAATTCATCAACAAATGGAAAAAATAATTATGGACGGTTTACGCTATAGCGATGTTTCACTAATACCTATGTATTCAAGCGTAAAAGTTAGAGATATAAACTTAAAAGTGAAACTAACCGAAAATATAGAACTAAACGCACCGATTATAAGCTCCCCTATGGACACGGTTACAGAAGCTAGAATGGCAATTGCAATTGCAAGGCAAGGCGGGCTTGGAATTATTCATAGCAACTTAACTATAAGAGAGCAGCA
>JGI24697J35500_11274837_pt1 | contig 10555 bp, 12 predicted proteins | sample TergutMp193P1_FD_35500 | JGI IMG/M metagenome (IMG submission 35500) | reverse complement strand
AAATCCTGATCCCTTTTATCGAGTTGGGCAAAGATATGCGTACGTTGACCGCCGCCGTGCGGAAGGACCCCAAAATCAAAATCCCCCAGCCGTGGCTTGAAAACGTGAACCGCAAGGCATCATCCTACGCCAAGCGGCAGGCGCACGTCATAACGGAATACAAGCGCGCCAACAATATGGCGGACAGCATCGTCATGTCGCCTCGGGAAATGGAAATTTTGACCGATCTTTCCCACGGCCTTTCCCGCTCGGAAATAGCCGCCAGCCGCAGCCTTTCGATCAACAACGTCAAGATGGTGATCAACAACGTGTACGATAAGCTGGGCGTGGAGAACCTTGCCGATCTTATTCGTGTTGCGGTGGAGAGGAAGTTGATTTAAGTTTATTGGTCAAATACTTTCCACTTGTTTTTATATTCCTCTAATGCTCGATAATTAACCGTGCCTTTTTCCGGCGGATTTTTATTGTTAAAGGTTGTGCCAAAAAATTTCTGCATATCCTTTTGTATTTCAGAACTTTTAACGATAAAATAATCTTCATTTTTATCAAAGTCATCGTCATTCAAAATGATAAAAATAAAAACATCAACATTTTTAATGTCTTTTATTTTAACATCACGAAAATTGTTCTTTTTTCTTGAAGTTTTAACCTGAACGGTATACGTTTTTTCAGTATTTGGATTATGTGCAAATATATCAATGGATTTTGCATTTCCAACCGTAAAAGTTACTTGCAGTCTTTTTTTAGACAATTTACCCATTGCTAAAAATTCTCCTGCCATTCCCGTTATTTGGTTATCATTATTCATAGTTCCAACTCCTTATTTGTTCCTGCATTAAACCCCCGGCGAAGCCGGGGGAGTGCCGAATGGTTTTAACGGTACACATTACGACCTATGGTCAATGTGGTTCCGATAATGGTTCCAGAACTGTATACGCCTTCTGATGATAAAAAGATTACGGTATCACCGCTTACGCGGAAGGTTCCAGTCGTTGTCTTGGAATGACTTGAACCAATAAAACCTTCTTCAAAAAGGTAGTTACCATCACCGAAATTATACCTTTCAATGTAAGGTTCTCCATAGATATAGCTGTAAGCCCTTGAGGTGTTTCTTAAATTACCAAAATTGTTTCCTGCCTGACGGTAAAGGTTAGCCAGCCTTGTCTGTTCAGCCTGATTTACCTGTGCTTGTTGGGCTTGTTGTTCTGCTCTTTGTTGGGCTTGTTCTTGTCCTGCCCGCGTTCTTGGGGTGTTAGCAAGTTGGTTGCCCTCAAATGCGTTCCAAGCGATTTCGGTAACGCTGTCGGGAATGGTTACGCTGGTCAGTTGATTGTTCGCAAATGCTTTTTCCCCGATGAAATTAACGCTGTTGCCAATGATTACGCTGGTCAGTTGGTTGTCCGCAAATGCATAATTATCGATGGTAGTAACGCTGTCGGGAATGGTTACGCTGGTCAGTTGATTGTTCATAAATGCACCAGTCCCGATGGAAGTAACGCTGTCGGGAATGGTTACGCTGGTCAGATGTTTGTCTCTAAACACCGTATCAGTCAATATACCCCAGATTTCTGTAACAGGCAGATTCTTTATTTGGGAAGGAATCTGTACGTCCACGCTTTTTCCTTGGTATCCAGTAATTATTATCGAATTACCGTCTTCAGATACTCTACACCTGAAATCTCCTTCAACAAATCGTTCTCCGGGTTTGGGAGTAGAGGCACAGCCTGACATTGCGAAACTGATTACCGCTACCATTGCGATAATTGCTATGCTTCGCATAACTTCTAATCTTTTGATTTTGTTTTTCATAGTTCTCTCCTTTGCATTGTTGATATAAAAAAGCCGTAACACGGCGTTTTTCCCGAATTTCCTCTAAAAAACGCAAGAAAACACAGGAATTAGTCCCTTAAAAGCAAGAATACTACCTTTAACAGCACTAAGTCAATCACTAAAAAACAGATATTATTGCTTTAGAGGCAAAAATGCCCGAAAAAAAGCCCGGTATTAGAGATGTTTTGGCTCTCAATTTGAAGAAAAATCGCCACAAACTCGGTCTAACTCAGGAAAAACTGTCCGAAAAGGCAGGAATTTCCGCACATTATCTTGCAATGGTTGAAGTTTCCCGCAAATTCCCCACTCCCGAAATGCTGGAACGTCTTGCCGAAGCCTTAGAAGTTGAACCCCATGAACTTTTTACCGTAGCCCCGACCCCCCAAGATGAATTGGAAAAGATAAGACAAGACATTAGACAGGATATTAGACAAGACTTTAAGCAGGAAATTATTGGCGAAGTTGTAAGGACTATAAAGCTGACTTTAGCTGATGATCGTAAAAAATAATGTTTTAATTTGTTAATGCCTTTTTTTGTTTTTCAATAATTTAATCCCATAAATCTGAAAAATACTTGCCAAATAATTCAAAACCTTTCATTGCCCGTTCTCCCATTTCAATGTCAGATTTGCTATTATAATATCTAACTGCCCTGCGTAAATATTTATATTTTTCAGGTTCTTTTACATCAAGATCCGCTTCATCTGAAGTACAAGATGCAAGACCGGGTTCCAGACATTTGTATTCATAATGGATAGATTTATTTTCAATCTTTTTTTCATAAGGATTTTTTATGTTCCATTTCTTACAAAATTTGTCTCTTTGTTCTTTATAATTCTCATAATCTAACTTCCACTCAAAAGCAAAAATCATTTCTTGTAATATTTTTTCCCATGCTTCCGGGCCTCCGCCCAAGCGTTTCCCTGTTTTTATGGCCTCATCATATTCCTCTTTGCTGTGCCATTCATTTTCATTATATTCGGAAAAAACGCCGGGATAGCCATGTCTCTCTTTGCTGATATATAACTTTAAGCGGGGATAAATCCATTTCGCCATAGTGTTATCAAAGTTCCATAAATCAAGATCAGATACATGATAAGGTCTAAAAATACGTTGAGCTTTATATTTTATTGAATAGCACAAATCCTTTATACGATAAAATAAAGTTGAGAAAAATTCATAAAAACAGTTTTCTTTTTCTTCATCATCATCAAGCCCATCAAAATAATGATACGATGTTTCTTCTTCGAGTGTATTCTCCATCTCTTTTTCTTCGTCTTGGCTTAAACGTTTTGTTATAGTATTAATCATGAATTTATTATATCATTTTCCTTCAAGCTTTTCAAGTATCCTACGCATAGTGACGTAAAATGAGACAGTGGTTCAACCACCAACTCAGGTTTGTCATACTTTCCTGTAACGGGTTTTCTTTCCCCCACCGATAGCTCGAATGGCTTCTTTGTCCAGCAATCCGCGTAAAAGCCGTACTGCCATAGCTTGGGAAACATCCAAGGCAGCCTCCACGTCCTTCCTGACAATTTCACCCTGCTTGTCCAACATGGCAATTACTTTTTCTTCATTCTCAGTAAAAGAGACGTTATTGCCGCTTACCTTATGGATGTTTGCGTTTCTGTTTGGAAGGGTAATTTTGAACGCATTCCCAGTGGTTTGTATTTCCGGTTTTCTCTTGCAGTCAGTATAGCTACGCATGATTTTCGGAATGCCCGTGCCATAGGCTTCTATTAGATGAAGACGATAAAATACACTGGCAAGATTCTCATTTCGGGGTACGGAAATGCCCAGCAGTATATCATCAAGGGAAACACCCTTAGGCAGACCGCCGATAGAGACGAATTCAATGCGATCATCAAAGATACTGATGAGGGTGCTGCTCGAAAAGGCGTAATCCCGGTGAACCAGCGCATTAAGCAGAGCCTCCCGCAGGGCATCCTCCGGGTAGTCCCGCTGATCCTCACGGTACAGCCCTTTCACCTTCGCGTGGGTGTGATTGTACATATCCAGAAAGGTATAAATATCTTCCAATTGTTTGAGGAGGGAACCGGAGAACTCCCGCCGATCTTTGAAAATTTCTTTCTCCAAACCCTCAAAAACAGCCAACTTAACGATGTGTACGGACTGGTCGGAAAGCAAGAACCCCAAATTGGTGTACACGCCGTCTGTGGTCTGCAAGCGGAGTGTTTTATACTGATTAAGACCGAAGGGGACATTTTTCATGTCGAAAAAATGCCCTGCTTCCCTGAAGATCAAATCCTGATTAAGGGATCGTACTTCCTCATACTTTTCTCCATCGGTTTCTTTAATCATGCTGAGGATAGCCGTCTCGGTTGCCGGGACCGATGACGTTCCCTGACGAACATAGACCCCTTCGGGGCGGATGCCCTTACCGGCAAGATAATACGGACAAGCGGTTCCTTTTTGAACGGTTACCACAATAACAGTGGCTTCCCCCTTCTTTTCGATTTTGCAATCCACAAACAGGGTAAGATCGGGCTTAATGGCGGAACGTACCACATTGCTCACTTGGAGCAAGGTATCATCCGGATTATCCGCTCCTGCTATGGATTTATCATCATTAATACCGATATAAAGCGTTCCCCCGGCAGTATTGGCAAAGGCAACAATGGTCTTTTTGATTTCATCGGTATATTCCCGCTTAAACTCGGTGGTGAGATTTTCCCCTGTTTCTACCCGCTTCATGTCTAAGGCCATTTCTTTCTCCTACTTACTAATCATTCTAATCATTCTAATCATTCTTGTCAAGACGTTTGGGGTTGAAAATTGGGAAATTTTCATAAATAACTGTGAAATCTCTTGCATTATTTTTAACTATATGCTAGAATATTTTTCAATATGGAAAGTTTAAATGATGAAATGAAAAATGAAGCAACCAAGTTGAAAGAAGTCTTATCACGTTCAGGACTGTCTGCCCGCCAATTTAGCAAAATACTTGGTATTTCAGAAGGCCAGATGTCCAATATCTTACGGGGTACCCGAAGACCTTCCCGCGAGATATTAGGCAGATTAGCTGAACATTTCCAGGTTGATTTAAATTGGCTTCTGTGTAGTGAAACAAAGGATACTATTTATATTGAGCTAATTGATCAAGAGGTTGCGGCCGGGAATGGGATGGAAATTGATGAGTATGCTGAAAGACAAACTATTTCCGTTCCACGATCATTTATCGGCACACACAGGACAGAAAATATCAAGGCAGTTACGGTTCGCGGCGATAGCATGATCGATGCTCAGATTTTTGATGGAGATTACGTTTTATTTGATACAAGCAAAAAACTTGGCGAAAGTATCTTTGTTGTATCGGTTGGTTCCATGCTTCTTGTAAAGCGAGTGGTAGTCGATAAATTGAGAAAAACGATAACTCTGTTTAGTGCAAATGTAGCCGCAGATTATCCCCCTCGTATTTTCACTGGAGATGAATGTGATGAAGTGCGGATTGAAGGGAAAGTTATTGCTTGGTGGCACAGGGCATGAATATGAATAAAACTGAAATCGTGAATCCGTTTCATATTTTGGCACTCTCAGGCGGTGGTTTCAGAGGATTATTTACTGCTACTATCCTTGAAAGGCTTGAAGAAGAGTTTGGGTATCCGATAGCAAAGAAATTTGATTTGCTTGCGGGAACTTCAATAGGTGGTATTATTACTCTTGCGTTGGCCGCTGAAATTTCTGCCAAGGCAATAAAAGAGCTATTTATAAATAATAAAGATAAGATATTTGACAGACCTCTTTTAACAAAAGGATACTTCTACAATTCTAAATATAATAATGAAGGGCTTAAAGAATGCTTGGGAGAAATATTTCAAGAAAAGAAAATTGGGGATCTAAAACACAGGGTTATTATTCCTACGATAAACTATACAAAAGGTTCTACCCAGATATTTAAAACGAGGCATCATAAAGACTTAAAGAATGATTTTAAATTCTCTTTAGTAGATGCGGCACTGGCTACCAGTGCTGCACCGATATATTTTCCAATATTTCGGTCTGGATATGGCGATTTCCTTGATGGCGGTATTGTTGCAAATCATCCGGGGTTTTTTGCCTACATAGAAGCTCAGGAATATCTTGATATAAAACCAGAGAATATTTTTCAGCTTCATATAGGAACTACATTTCACAAAACAACATCATCTGGGCAAAAAAAGATAAGAAAGAATGGTTTATTATGTTGGAAGGCAAAATTACTCGAATTATTTTTTTCTTGTCAGGAATTATCAACGGAACAAAACCTTTCATTTTTACTTAAAGAAAGATATCATTCTATAAATTCCATTTCTGATAACGAGCAAAGCAGATCCTTGGTTTTAGACAATATTTCTGAAACTGCTCAGACACTTCTTACCCAAAAGGCAAATGAGGCGTTTAAAGAGTTTCAAGGTAATAAGTTTTATGAAATAATACATTCGCATAATGCAAATGTATTTATACAAATACCATTAGACGGAGGAACTTTAAAATGAGAAATTTTTCAAAGGCATTTCAAAACATAAACAGCGGATTTCTTGGCAACATAACCTTGAGTAAAGAACAAAATCAAGCTATCATTTCTGCGAAATCGAAAATACAAGACTGTCTGAGAAAAGGTATTTATGAAAAGCTTAAAGAGCTTGAAAATGTCATCGTAGAACCACGATTTATGTCTCAAGGTTCTGCTGTTTATAAGACTCGTAATAAACCATGTCACATACCACCACAACAAATAGACCATGATTTAGGATGTTATCTTCCGTTAAGTATTGCTAAGGAAATAAGTGCAATCCCGGAAATTGCGTCTAATGTTTTCTTTACAGTTATTGACAATCTATTAGGAGAGTTGGTAAAGAAAGAAAAATGGATTGACATTGATACAACAAAAAAGACCTGTTCACGTGTCATTGTCAACAACGACACGCATATTGATATTCCATTATACGCTATTCCTGATTCGGAATTTACCACGATTCATGAACGAATAGAAAAAAGTATTGCACATGAAGATTTTACCGTAATAAAATCTAAGCGAATGAACAGTTGGAGAGATGTTGACATAAAGAAAGTTCTTCTGGCACACAGAGAAAAAGACTGGATAGAATCTGATCCGAGAAAATTAAATGTTTATTTCAAAAAAATGTTTGAGTATAAAGGGGAGCAACTAAGACGTATATGCAGATACTTAAAGGCATGGCGAGATTATCAATGGGAAAAAAACGGACCGACATCTATTTTCCTGATGATTCTTGCAAATGAAACGATAGATGCAGAGATTGACAGAGATGATATTGCTCTGCTTAATGTGTTACGAAAAGTTTATGACAAATTGAGTGATGAAACTTATCAAGTTAGAAACCCTGCTGATACAAAAGAAATCATAAAAATATCTGATGCAGATAGGCAAAGATTAAAATTTTTGTCTAAGTCATTTTCTGAGGATTTGTCTAAAGCCATCAATGCAGAGACGATTTCCGGTGAAGAAGCTACTAAACTAATACAAAAAAATCTTGGTTCACGTTTTCCTAAAGATGTTGTTCCACCAACTCAACCTTCAATTAAGGATACTGTTTATATGACACCTATTTCTCATGAGGAAGAACGTAAACCTAGTACAAGGACACGTGCAGGGTGAATGTTATTCCCGGATTTACCTCAGCGTTTCATAAGCACAATTTCACATTGTACGAACCTGATCTAACCAGCAAAAATATTGTTTATCATGGTATCCTGTCAACACAAAAATATGGGGACGTTGAGATTGATTTTTTATTTGATGATAATGCTTTTATTAGTTTTCCACACGCGATAATAGGTATCAACTCACAAAATAAATTCAAGCCCTTTCATTTCCCTCATATAGATGACTCTTGGTCTTTATGTTATCATGATAATTCAAAAGTTTTTGATAGATATAATCCCGAAGGAATGGTTCATTTTTGTATTGAAAATACACAGAATGTGTTAGACGAAACAAAAGAAGATGATATGACAGAAATATTAAAGGAATTCCCTAGATACTGGGATGCACACGGTGCACGATATTATTCTTTCTTAACCCCAAATGATACAATAGCATATATGCAGAAATTTTGGATACTGTCGCCAAATATCTGCTTCAAAATGGTTGATATTCCTAATAAGGAAGTTCCGATATTCAGGTTGACAGATACACCAAGTATAGCAGATATAGAATGGCCTCTGGAAAAGTATTCTGCTTTTATGACATGGATTAGTAAAGTATCTCCTGAGACGGAAAATGAAATACGGAGATACATAAAGACAATGATAAGCAAGAAACATTCTAAAATTATGTTTATTATTTATTTTGAAGATATTAATCTTTACCTAGGCCTTACAATTGAATATATAAATTCAAATTATAATTTAAAAGTAAGGGCAAATTTACGTCAAGAAACTGTTGATTCAATATTTAACGGGAAGCACATTTTTCATAGATTTACCGTTGATAACTATAATGCAGAGAAAATAGTTAAATCAAACGTTTCTCCGAATAGTCTTACTCTCATCAATAAGAAAATATTGTTGGTTGGAGTAGGAACAATAGGTAGTAATTTAAGTAATCTTTTGGTAAAAAATGGTGCTGGCATTGGTGAAGAAGCTTTATTTACTATTATAGATGATGATGAATATGAACCATATAATTATTCTAGACATTTTCTTGGAATAAAATATTCTGGGTGTAATAAAGCAATGGCACTAAAAATTGAATTGGAATATGCTTTTCCCTTTACAAAAATAGATGCCATTGAGAAACCAATTCAGAATATGGATATTAGTTATTATGATATTATCATTGATTCTACAGGCGAGGAAGCGGTAACACAATGGTTAAATGAGAAAATTAAAACAAACAACTTATGTAATTTATTCATTTCCGCATGGATTCATGGTCAGGGTGTTGCTGCCCAATGTTTTGTCCAACCTAATAATAAAGAAGCTTGTCATGAATGTTTAAAAAAGAGTGAACATTATTATCTGGAAGATTTATCGACATTGCCCCTTAGGGATTCTTGTAATTCTATATATATCCCATTTCCAATTACCGCCTCAATGTATGTGGTTTTATTAGTAATCCATGCATTAAATAAATGGCTTGGAGGCCAGTTAACAGAAACAACTTTCTTTACACAGGTGCTGAATCCAGTAGGTGAGATTAAAGAAACTATAATCATAAAAAGCGAGGAGTGTCCTTTTTGTGGGAAAGATTAAGCAAAGGCGTTGTAATTAGAAAACGCCCATATTCTTGTATCATTTTTTCATCTAAAGTAATAAAAAAAATGCAAGTCATTGTTGAAAAGAACATAGACTCTTGTGAATCTGGTGGATTATTATTAGGATACGTTAGAGAAAACCATTTTGATATTAGAATGATAACTGTTCCATATAAAAAAGATTTTACCTCATGTTATTCATTTATTAGAAAGGACAAGAGGCATTTAAATATTTTCCAAGCACTACGATCAAAAATTGATAAAAACATAACATATATAGGTGAATGGCATACCCATCCTGAAGATAACCCTAAACCTTCAAGTATTGATTTGAATGAATGGAATTTAATAAAGGTAAAAAGGTCTTATCCGCTTGTTTTTATGATACTTGGCAGGAAGAATTTCTATATCACTGTAAAATAATATTATGATTTATACTAATTTCATATTGAAAAATATTATGTTGTATCACCCTAGACAGACTCGCATGAATTGGCTACATTATCATCCAATTTTGAAACACTGACCGTTATCCTGATTGATCAAGTTTTTGCTTTGGCATAAATCAGATGTACAGAATCAGGGTTAGACGTTTTTACATTATTCACCATAGTATTTGGTTTTGTCGAGATAGGTGTTTGAAAGCCGATGGCCGTCCAATTCGCGTAGTTGGACAAAATCGCTACTCCTCTGCCAGAATGATATTAAGAAGTCTACAAAAAGCGGATCGTTTTTTAGCGGCGACTTGGGAATGCTTTTAAGGATTTCGATTGCTTTTTTTATAGCCTTTCGTTCATCGGTAGTCCCGGTTGACCGGGTGGCGATGATCTTGCCTTCTTCGTCAAGAACGCGACAGTAATAAAGCGCCTCTCCGTCAAGCTTTCGCTTGAATAGACGGAATTGGTCATTGTTTCTTGGTCTGGACATGGCTGTACCCTCAGTGTTTTAGTAACACTTTCTGGTACCATCCTCGACTTCAGCTTTATCGGGGATGGAATTACCCAACCAACCATTCCGACCTTTTTTCCTAATTCCTTATGTGGCAAGGAATTAGATTTGAAACACTTCAACCAGTTTATCTCCCCCGCGCGGATTCGAACCACGGACCCAGTGGTTAACAGCCACTTGCTCTGCCAGCTGAGCTACAGGGGAATGTGTTACCTTGCACAATATAGCTTTTTGCGAAAAAGTTGTCAATCGGCTACTTAATGAGGGAGGAGGCGGTGGCGAAGGTGTAGCCCTGGGCGGTGAGGGTTTGGTAAAGGTCGGCAAGGAGGGGGGCGAGTTCGGGCGACCAGGTGTGGCCTATCATGACGGCGCTGCCTTTTTGGGAGGCGAGCGTCAGGCCGCTTTCGATATAGCGGTTCATGGAGGAGCGGGTTTGCTCGTTATCAATAAAAATATTGCGCTCGCCTATTTTTATGCCTAGATTGCGGGCGGCGGCGGGGACGGCGGTTTCGGCGGTTGTGCGGGAATCGAGGAAG
>JGI24697J35500_11274838_pt1 | contig 10560 bp, 7 predicted proteins | sample TergutMp193P1_FD_35500 | JGI IMG/M metagenome (IMG submission 35500) | reverse complement strand
TTAAACAGCGGAGGCGCTCATCGTTGACACGGGAACCGCAAGTGGGTGACCTTGAGACGCTGGGGCGATGTTCACGCCGGTGGTGAGTCATGTGCATGTGCCGGGGAGGGGGTGACTTTGGAAATTAATTTACAAATGTACTAACGTAAGTCTTAAACTTTAAACTTTTCTGAACATTTTAAGACGCCAAACGTGTAAATCCGTCCAGTACTTTTTAAGTTATAGCAGTTTCAAATCCCGTCCATCTTTTTCAATAACCCTGTATTACAAGCAATGTTAATACTAAGCCCCCTGTAAGAACTAGGCCATCCTGCAACTCTACTTCTCTGTTTACATAGTCCCACAGTAAAGTTCCAGGCCTCAGACGTAAGAAAAGATACGTACAAAATATGAAAGAGATTGTTTTAATTTTTGTTAAAAGTTACCTCCCTTGCAGCACACTCTTTACATCTTTCTTAACTGCACAGTAATCAATGACGTTCAAAGAAACCATATTTAATTTGGTGGTTACATTCTTCATATCATCAACGTCCTGAAATCTGCTTCCTCTGATGGCAGTTTTCACTTCAAGGAACATAAGAGAGCTGACAGGTATGAGGTAAGGTAAACAGGTGTGTGGCTGATCATCACACTGCAATTTGCTAAGCAGCACATGACTATAATGACACAAACTTTGCAGAGATTGTCCTCTTTCCAAAACCTTCATACAGAATTGGATAAAATTATCTCCCTCTTTACGTGCAGTTTATCCTCCATCAATTTTGGAGTTATCTGATGGTCTATGGCTGCCGGTTCATAAACTTTTACAACTGGTTCTGGATTTCAAGCAGTTGACAGCTGCCTGCCCCTTGGATTATCTTTCAGGTCCTCATTTTCCTCTCTAAATCATGTATGCTACCAAAGACTTGAGTACAAGATGCAGTTTCTTTCCATAACAACAGTTTCAAACACTCTGTGTGCTTCTGCAGCTCTTTCCCCCCACCCCCCATCCCAAGTCTGAATGCAATGTTTAGTTCCTTTATAGTTGTACATAACACTAAATAAACACAACCTACAAGAGGAACTGCTATGGATAAAGTGACTGAGATAGAACACTTTCAGTAACCCCTGGTGGCCATAACATGAACTAACACAAACCAGCTACCACTGACTTATGCATCAAACCATTACTGCACAACAACATCCAGACTTTATTGTCTGACAACATACTACACTGAAGTTCTGTATTCTGTTCTTGAAGTGGTGTTTTCTGCATCAAAATCTTATGCACATTAAAGGATGACAGATAACATTCAAAATTTGACAGTGCCATCTATTGCAGTACACTGAAGTCATGAAACATTGCTCGCAATACAGACTTCTGGTACCTCTTATATGGTAGAGCAGAATATGCACCCACAACCGCTGGCACACGTGCCAGACATGGGCCTCTTTGTTGAGAGACCAATGATTAACCACCAGAGCTATGGCAAAGCTGTGAATAATTCTGCTATGATACACATGTGTGATGCAACAGACATGGTTACTGGTGTTCACCTGCATTCTCTTCTGTTGTTTCCAGTAATTTTCAAACTGCAACTGCATTATATACTACTGAAGAGATAATGGTAGTTCATGTGACTCAGTAAATATGACATTTCGAGATCTGATGATAGAGCAACCAAACAGCAAATAAAACAGACTGCTCACTGTGGGATTCAATCACTTTTAGAACAGTACCATAAAAAGATTTATATCATTGGCATTATATGTGCAATAACATGAAAAAACTGTGGATAAAAGAAGCGAATCAAAAACAAATTAATATCACAGCCAATGCAGCACCTAAAATTACACAGAATGAAATCATAAAATACCATTTTCTTATTACTATGTAAGTCTCTGGATGCCAGAGTGTCATAAACATTCTTTTCGTGTGTTCTGCTGCTTAACTGTTGCAACATTTACAACATGCAGTCTTTCAGAATGCTGTTTTTACATCAGACGAGGGGTAAAAACTTGGATCTGATTCTGATATTTTCAAAACACAATTACAGATACACCAACACAACACAAAAATCATAAATAAACATGAATATGTCTGCCCTTCCTATAATATCCATACATGTTCTAAAATGACTGTAACAGTACAGAGTAACTTCATATTTAACATATCTGCCTGCTTCTGAATACATACATACATATATACATACATACACACACACATATGCAGCATAGCCAGGGTTCATAAGGTTAAGCAAAGTTGTCCCTGCCCAGGGCATGAAGGCACGTGTGATAGTGGAAGTATAATTCCAGCCACTGTTAAGCCCATCACTGGATGGAGGTGAGCTGTCGGCTCCAGGCCCAGCTTGTTTTACCCCCAGGATCCACTGGGAACTGGGCAGGCCCCAGGGAGAGTCTCAGCATTTTGGAGACAAGAGAAACCCCTTCCTGTTGCTGAAAACACAAGCATGAATCCTTGCCCACACCACAGCCTAGTCACTATACCAACTATGCCACCCCACCACTCTGATGTTAGTAGCAGTGCCTATTCAAGTGGCTGATATGGCTGACTGTGAAATGCATGGCACCCCAATGACCACATTAACATCTCACTAGGATCCCTTTCAATTTCCTCACTAAACATGGGCTCAGTGTTCAGCTGTAAATAAGGCACCTTCTCCGAACATTCTTTGTAATAGTTCAAGTGTTTCACAAGCCTCTTTAACAAGCTTGAAAGAAAAATTTATGTCAATGTTATCTTCTCCTTAAATACTCATTTACAGCAAAGCCGCACACAAAATGATACTCACGGCAAACTGCACGCAAAACATTTACTACTCATTCATTCATTCATATTCAGCCTTAGAGGCCAGGTTGGCAGGAACCAGAGACCAGTCATGTGACCGGTGTGGCTCTGGCACACTGCATTCTAGGCAAGTTCTTGGGGGTAGTTTGCCATTGCTTTCCCCCGCTTTTAGACGTTCCCACTTTCGCCGCCAGGTGCCTGTACGTCCGTGACGCAAAAGATCCTAGCAGCGAAAAGTTGAACCGTGGGCGAGACAGATGTCTGATAATTTTGCCTAAATTCCGACCTCCACGTAAATTTTGGGATCTTTTACATGCCGCAAATCTACGACATGGGACTGACGGCTTTACTTCCCCTCCGAAGGAAGGTGTGCTGAGGATTTTTTCGCCCTAAAAATCCGACCGCTTCGGCCGGATTTGAAACCGCGAACTTGGGTACTAAAGGCCAGCACGCTACCCTTAGACCACCGAAGCCGCTATTTACTACTACCACATGGTAAAAAGCTTACACTGTTAGCAGACAGGCTGTGGTGACAGCATTTTCAAAAGTATGTGGCACCACTTCATATCAGTGTTTGCATCTTTTTTTTAACATCTGACATCACAAACATAATTGCTTTTGAAACACCATATTAATTATGCAAAGCAAAATGTAATAAAACAATGTGGAACATATACAAATACACACCCATACACAAGAAGCTAGCTTTAGTAGTTCCAGCCAGACTGTGGAGCATCACAGTGAGGAATAAATGTACATTAAACCTCTGGTACTGAATATTACAGATTGGTAACACCCAGTGTGATACTCCAAATGCAAAACACTGTGATTTGGTGAAGGTCAATTATGGCCTCTCTTATGCAGCCCTCATTCAAATTCTGGCATCAAAGGGTTAATTTCAGTAATACCTATGCAATCAGTGTTACCTGTATCATAAGATGTTAGGTACACTTAGAATAAATTACATGCAAATAAGTACATACCAATATCTGGTGTTGTATTGAAGATGTCTCGATATGATCCTTCACGGGAGAACTTTTGACTATATTGCCACAAATCATACTTTGAATTTGAAAAATCCTCTGTTCGTGAATAAACAGAACTTCCACTTCCTAGTCGATGTCGGGGTACATTTTTTCCAGATAGGCCTACACTTGTATCAGCAGCACTTCCCTCTGAGATACTTTCTCTTGCAGTGTTCCTCAACTCCAATAATGAACTACTGTCTTTACTCTTCGGCTCACTCGTCTGTGTCCTTGTGTCCACTGACACACCAACATCAGAGTCTGTTTGCCGATCATCACATCGTTCATTTTCAGGTGTTGACTCTGATGAGCCTTTAAAAGCGAAACTCTCATAACCACTACTTTCACCTATGGACGGTAAACTGTGGTAATTTGATGCAACATTTATGATGTCATTGCTGTTGGTGTTATTACTGTCTATGTCAGAATTATTGCAGGATTCACCTTCCTTTATCGCAGATGACACACTATTCTTCCTTTCACTAATCTCAGATTCTGCCTTCTCCTCAGCTTCAATGGACTTCTTGCCTACTTCAGACGCTGAAGACAAAGGACTACCAGCCAACTTTGTCATCATGGATACACTCCGTGAACCCTCTGTGTCAGGTACTGGAAATAATGAGTCCTCTTTAATCCCTTTTTTCCCTTCATTTTTATCCAATTTGTTTTTATTTACACTTTCTTCATGACCATTACTTTGGTTAATATCACAGTTCCTGTTCTCCTTCTTTGCAGTTAATGCGTCGTGGGGCGGATTCTCCCCATCATACGGATAGGTCCAGTTTACACAGGCAGCAGCACATTCTTTGATTCTTCTCCTTGCATCACAAAGATAAGCATGATAATTCCCATACAAGCTTTCACCTGCTTTCAAGCCATACAATGTGCTAGTGGACGGTAGGGACACTGGTTGGTGTTCAGAAAAAGACGCACTACGCCTGTGATGGGTAGATGGGGTAAGCATCGCTGGCAAGGAAGGACTGGGTGAAATGACCGAATGTGCAGCATAGTCCAGAGCAGCTGGAGGACGGACGGCAGTAACTGATAAGTTGCAACACGCTGGAGACAAGGAGAGAAACTTGTCGGAGCTTCGACAGTAAGGTTCAGTGTCTCGCACTCTTCTCCTCTGTGACAACATCACGTGTGTGCATGGCACCAGATGACGGAAAACCAGCTCCAACATGATGTCTTCACAATTCAGATCCACCAGGGTCTCGAACAATGCCAATGTCACCAAACATAACTGGAGGAAACAACATTAAAATTCTAATTAATATGGAACCTTATCTTCAGCTCAATATCCACGAACAGCAGTAAAAAAAAGGAATGCTGTTCCTGTCCACACCACGAAGGCATACTTGGGGAGCAGATGTACAGCTCCACACAATCTTAACCTTGGCATTAGATTGAGATGATTGGTCAACTTCATGCCCCAATCACTTCATTCCCAACAAAGTGCCCCTGTATCCAATGAATAAGAGGCTGGGTGGGCCAGTCTGGATGTTGTGGAGATGATACAAACCTCTTGCCCGTGCCAGAATTTGAACCGCAGCTCACACTATACCAACTACACTATCCCACCTACTACACAGCAGTAAAGGGCATTTAACAATACGGCAATTGTAGAACATTATTTTGGTGTGTAAGGTTGACAACCTTACCACTATCCTGTGCCGTTCTCATGAAATCTGGGAACCTTAACTTCCTGGAACCCTCTGGGCCACTCCAGGCCTGTAACAGGACTGCTTTAGAACATTAGTTATGTTGAGAATGCAGTCTTCCAACTTCTGGAACCAAACACAAACTTCCTGCATTCTGCTGTAAAGATTGCCACATGACTTTCCTGTATGGTAGTTTTAGGTTATATGTCTGTTCCCTGACAGCGATAAAATATGGTCAGCACTACAGAACATTCAGTCACACGGTCATTCATACGGAGTCGAGTTTTACGTTCTGTTGCTTTAGTATGGATATAAAACAAACATGAAATAAGACATAAAACTGATACTGTTGATCTCTCCATTTCACTACCAACAAAATGAACCTCACCAAACAGACAAAAGTACAAATGACCGTGAAAAAGACAAGCTTCATTATTCATATGCTAAATATGACAGCCCAATTGAACATTCTGCAGTTGAAATTACTGTGCTCTTCGATGTATACTCACTATGAAACAGCACATATCACAGAAACCAAACCATTTGGAAGAAAAAAATTACAAGCTGTGTGATTCCAAAGAGATATAGGCATATAAACAACATACCTGTATTGAGGCAAATACAGGAAATGTGTGACTCCTTCAATAACATTCACACACAACTGTCACCAGACTTACTAAAAGGACTTAAAATTTGGGACACAAATTGTGCATGGACAACTCATCTCCAACATCATTTGATGATTTACATACTACGAACATAAATTACTAAGGGATGGGTAGACCAAAAAGTAATGCCTAAGAGTTTTGGACAGAAAACAAAATTGAAGTGGGATGATAGAGACTAGGGCGAGGGTGAACTTGACAGCCATAAAGTGGAAACACAAATAAAACATAAACAAGCTGATGAAGATGCATTCTCCACCAGCATAGTGTAATTTCTGTGACAAGCATGGAAAAACTCTGAAATTAGCCACAGTACGTACTGTACAAGACTACATTACACATATGGCATATGTGGTAAAATCAGACCACATGATGAATTCTTACTCCATTAGCATATGGACCTGGAAATTGAATAAGAAGCTGTTTTTCCACCTTCTGTACATTATCAATTTCAACAGTTTTATCATTCTTGCCTCTTGCAGTCCAAAATTACCACATTGGCTATTCTGACATTGGTAAGAAACCTACTTTAAGAGGAGGGCAGGGTGTCATGAACTCAGACCCCAGGATACAGATAACAAGTCCCATCCATCAGCGAACTATTTTGACATGACACAGGGCACAACAAACACTGGAATTAGGCAAGTAAAAGAATTCAGTGCCATGCGTGTTCCACTAAAACAAAGAAACCAGAACAAAATTCAAGTGTCCAGAATGCAACATGATATTGTATGCTAGCCCACGTTTCATTGTATATCACACAAAACTGTATTTTTGAGGACCAGATGACATTAAACTGAACAAAGTGAAGCACACAGACGTAAGTAAATATCACCACTGTAATTAATAAACTGATATATTTTAGTAGCACTTTCTTGATGCAATAACACGGGTGAAGGAAGTGTGGATTTTACAAAAGGTTTCATGAAAGGACAGACTTGTCAGAAGGGCCTTTAAATGTGCATTTTTAAATTTTGTCTCTCTCATAAATAAGAAAATAAGAACAACTGCCTGGAGATGTCAGTAGATAATTAGTGACTGCCACAAATCATAATAGTGTTAGTACAAAAAATTGCCAATTGCCCCTCTATATTGGACATTTTAACTAGAAATAAATTTTAGGTAACCTCTGACACCGATACAAGCTTTTTAGACAAACGTGGTGAAAAAGAGACCTGTCCTTGAAAATGCAGAAAATTTTAAAAACATAATGGTAGAGCAGGATAGTGTTTTCCCTTTTGTACTAAGAGGATGTTTAATTTATGGGCATAAATCTGACTGAGTTTTCCTGTTTGATCTTTAAGATTCAAAAACATCAGCCAGGATAGCCATTACAAACAATGATTCAAATTTACACACAAATATAAATAAACATAAAAGTACATATACTGTACTTAAAATCAAATCTTTAGCTCAGGTTTTTCTGAAAACAAACTGTACTGTAATAACAAAACGGCTTATTTATTGTGATAACATAACGAATGCATACTCCCATTCACAAATTTTACTCTATATACTACTGTGGTGCCTAAAGTCCTCACTTTAAGTACTAATTCAACGGCTGACAAGCAATGAAACAGCAGAAGGCATAAATCATTTTTTGATCATGAATCATACCATTGAGAGATGAAGGGAATACATATAACTGTAATCATGAAGTTAACCACTTACCCGTGATTTGGTGTTAATCCTTTGGATGAGGCTGTCAAGAATCCTTTCACCATCATATTCATCTTTCAGGACAAAGCGGACAAAAGAATACAAGAGACCTGGATCTGTTACACTCCGTAGGAACAGATCAAAATAAGCAGTGGCAGCTACCAGTTCTTCCACAGTACTCTGAAATACATCACACAGAACTGTGGACCAGGCACTACTTACGAATTCATTACAGAGAACACGGACTTCAGTTCATATGACAAAAGTAAATGCAACAGTCAGTGTGTGACACCAATATTTGTACACCACACACTATTTTACAAAGCGCACTGAACATTAATGGTGAATACCAACTGAAAATACACAACAATTACAACTTGGTGCAGTTTACATTACAATTTTAGCTTACTAATTCCTTCAGTTTGATTAACAAAAAATGTGTCTTATTTAGTGGTACATAAACTAGCCATTTCCACACAAGACTTATTTAAAGTTCATATCTGGGTAAAATGAGTAAAATACAAATAATTTTGAACACTTCTAATCCTTGGGTTCTCGTGTCTGGCATTCAGTACACCGATTGGCTTTCTAATTTAGGTCCTGTAGAGGAATGAAGATCTCTGACATTACAGCAAACATTATGGTTCCCATCGCCAAGGTAGGGCAGAGATGATGGCACCTGTAATTTCAGAAAACTTCATGCCTGTCCACAGTCTAATCCCAAATGCTGATCCAACACAAACTGAAACAGATTACATTAAATAAAACTAAAAATAAATACAATCTAACAAGAAAATGAGTTGCTCAATTATAGTGTCAAAAAAGAAAATGAGTACTTGAAAACAAGGGGTGCAGTGTCAAAGGGGGAACACTATATATTTCATTCTTCACAGAAGTGTTTTTCATGAGCAGAGACAAGACAATGGTGCAGATTTCTGGGAAAATTTCCCTTATGAAATGCTTTTACTTGCAAGCATTTGGGAGGATTTGTTGCCAAAATTATGGTATTTAGGGATGTACCGCCATGTGATCTGGTACACAGGTACTGACATTATTGAAGAATCTGCTGCCTTAAACTTCAGGATCTCCTAAAGATTGGACCACAATGTTCCCCAACAGCACTGGTTCTACAAAACCCACAAGGCCATTATCTTAATGCTCACTATCATGACAATTGCAAATCTTGTATGTTCGTTAAAGTCACTATATCAGATACTTTACTCTTTAATTAAGTAAGATCTGAGGTTTGCAGTCATAATTACAAAGGCTGCCATCTTCTGGGATGTGATGCCACACAGGCTGCCTAATGTGTCTGCATTTCAGAGGACTCTGATGTCTCAATCATGAGGATATGTGAACGAGCCATGCATGAAGAAACAGCCAGTGATAAAGGAAAGGGAAGACAAGAACCCCACCTAACAAAGGACCAAATAAAGCATCTTCGAGTATCCTCAAACAAACAAACTAAATGGAGTGGTGTAATTGAAATGAGAGGTATGAAGGACAGTGAAAAGGTAACTGGTAGAAGGAGGAAGGTAGTAAAATGGATACAGGATCAATTAAAAATTACACAAAAATAAAATAATAATGTAACACGTAACATGAAATAAAAACTAACCATAATGAAGTGCTACAGAGAACGAAGGGGACCGCGGGTAGCACAGTGGTTAAGGTGCTGTGCTGCAAATTGGAAGGTCGCTGATTCGATCCCAGCTGGTGTGAGTCAATTTTTCATTGACTCAGATCCTTCCGATCGCACTATGGCCCTTGGGTCAACTCAGCCTCTAACAGAAATGAGTACCAGGAGTATTTCCTGGGGGTAAAGGTGGCCGGTGCATAAGGCTGACAACCTACCACCATCCTGTGTCATTGTCACGAAATCTGGGAACCTTAACTTACTGGAACCCTCTGGGCCTGTCCAGGCTTGTAATGGGACTGCTTTACCTTTTACACAGAACGAAATAAAGAACAAAAATGGGGCAGTGGAAAGAGGTTATTGACTACAAACATGTGCACGCACGCACACATGCACATGTGTATTTGTACGTGTGTCTGTACATCCGTCTGTCCATACGTCCGTCTGTCTGTCTGTCAGCAGTCTTTACAGAACTGGTGTAAAAGGTAATTATCAGACTTCATACTTTCTGCAGTGAAAATTAATAATTGCTATGTGCACATGATGTTGACTACAACTATACTGACTAAACAGTGCATATGCATGGGTGTGTGTGTGTGTGTTTATTTATATATGGCTTACTTTAGGACACTGTCAGTCTCTCACAGATTACACAGTGGCAAATGGTAGAATAAACCATGAATGGTTAATTAGAAGAGCTTTGGAAGATTTTGTAGTTTAATTGCAATACTAGCCTGGTACGTGCCCAAATGGACTGAGGGGAACCATGAATATTCAACCGCAAGCAGCAAACATTTCAGCCAACATTCAAACCAGACATCCCTCAATATGAGTCAGAAGCATTACCACTTCAAACAACTTGTTTGGTCTGAGACATTCTGTAAAATAATGTACTAACATTTGCAACAAAATGTCCACTCACCTCAAGCAAATGTAATAACTAAAGTACTGCAGATCTCAAGAGACAAGTAGAGCAGGTCAAATGAGGTTCAGTGATAAGCTAACAGCACTGTACATGGGCAATTTTTCTCTTATGCTGTACAGGCATCACACAGTACTGACTATATGTAACCACTAGTAGGGTAATAAGAGTAATAAAAGACACTGAACACTGTGGTCAAGTGGG
>JGI24697J35500_11274839_pt1 | contig 10576 bp, 7 predicted proteins | sample TergutMp193P1_FD_35500 | JGI IMG/M metagenome (IMG submission 35500) | reverse complement strand
GTTCAATAGCGCTTAGGAGAGAATAATTTGCATTTACGGAGTCCAATACAATACTATTGGCAAAAACGGTGCGATTGAGCGAGGAGAGCTGCAAAGTCCCCAACTGAACGGAAGAGGCTTTCATCGTGAGTTTGGAACTGTCTGCAAACAGGGCCGGTTTATTCAGGGCCAGTTTTGCGTTTTTCAACTCAAATCCGAATTCGGGTTCTTCTGTTATGCGATAGCCGGTGTGTAAATCCAATGTAGCGTTTTGCAATACAAAAGGCAAGTGTTTTTGATAAAAATCGCGTAATTGCAATACATCCAGACCGCGAATTTCCATTTCTCCTTCGGAGAGAAAGGGCATCCATTGCAAATTGCCGTTCCACCGGAAGAAGCCTCCGTTCAAACCCGTAAATTGCAAATTGTAATTATTGCCTTGCTCCGGCGAGTATTGCGTGGAGAATTTTTCCAGGGAAAAAGAGATGGGTTTGATCACAAAGCGATTTTCCTTTTCATCGCGTTTGTCTATGATTTCCAGAGAGCCGTTTTGTATGGTAAAGCGTTCAATGTAAAGAGGCTCATTGGCCCGTGCAAAGAAAGCCTGGGTTGCAAACTCCAACTGCGAAACAGAAGATTTTTCGTCTATATTAAGCATTATTTGCAATTCGTGAATACGCAATTCATTTAAGTATATGTTTCGCTTGGGTATGGAACGCAACTGCGCATCAAAATACAATGAATCCCAGGTTAGCTTAACGGTTTTATTTGTGACGGAAAAATCCCGTGCGGTGAACGCCAATGCAAAAAGCCGTGTTTCCACCACATTTACATAAGCCTCACCCCCAACCATCTCCGCCGTTTTCCTTTCCAGATACGATTTGATAATACCGGGCAAAACATAAATCGTAAAAAGAATATACGAAACGAGAAGAATAGAAGCGAGAAGTGCTGCAATAAAGGCAAAACGCAGAAAGCGATTACGAAACAAAAGCATAACGAGGCGTAATATAGAAAATTAGGTAAAATGGCCGAGCAGTTGTGCTCGGCTATGGCGATTAAAATTTAACCGAGGCACTTGCGCCGATAGTGGTGCTGAACGGGTCGTTGCCGGCATCTTCGCCAAAACCCAGGACTGCAAGAGTTCCCAAAGACAAATTTCCCAGAACTATCAGGTAACCAAAGGCCGGATATATGCCCAAGCCTCTGTTTTCCTTTTTCCGGGAAACATCGCCGTCGGCATCTTCGGACTTGGTTAAACCCTTTCCAATATCGCCGCCTACCCAAAGTATGCTCTTTTGACCGACTTTCTGGTCCAGTTCTATGCCGGCTCTAAAGTCCATGCCTCTGGTATAATCGGTTGCGTCTTCGGTATTGATTGTCATTCGGGCAAAGCTGCCCAAAGTGAGAGTGCTTGTCACGGGCGTTGAAAACTGGATGTGCGGGGTAAAATTCCAGTTTGTTTTAGGAACAGGAACGCCGATATTTACGCCTGCGCTTAATAAGGCGGGGATAATCTGATAACGTGCTCCAAGAGTGTGGTTGGCACCTGTTTTCAGAGATGCCTCGGATAGCAGTTCTAAATTTGCAACCGGGCTGTAACGCAGTCGAAAATAATCCATAGACGGTCCCTGACCGATATTTCCTTTGCGAGATTGATAAACAGCGGTTTTTGCCTCTCCCATTCCCTCTCCGATTATCGGAAATTGATGCCAGTCGGCGAAAACAGATACTGCGCAAACAAGGGCTGCTGCAAGAATTTTTCTCATAAAAACTCCTTTTTTGGTTATTTATTATATAATTTAATAAAAAAATGTCACAATTTCGCTAAAAAATGTTATATTAGTAGTTTAAAGGAGATTTTCCCATGAAACTCAAATTCAAATTAAGCATATTGATAATTGCTATTATGGCATTTGTACTAACCGGAATAGCAGCTTTGCTGGTTCACGAAATGTCGGATATAAGCCGTGACCTCAGTATTCAGAACCTCAGGTATATAGCCGATGACCAGGCAACATTCTGGAAAGGGCGGGAAAATGGCAATTTGCAGGTGCTGCGCACCATTGCAGACATAATGGCCAAATATGAAGACGTGCCTGCGGAAACCCGGCGAGACATCTATGATGATATGCTAAAAGGGGTTATAGCTGCCAATCCCCATGTAATCAACCTATATACCGTTTGGAAGCCCAACTCCATTGACGGCATGGACTCTAAATACATAGGCCGCACAGGTTCCACTCCCAGGGGGCAGTATGCCATAACCTATACCAAAGAAACCGGAGAGATACTGGGGCGTACCACTACGGATGTTGACGCATCGATGGCCTATCTCAACGGTCCCGATTCAAAGAAAGACCGGGTGGAACATCCCTTTCCCAGAAAAATAGGGGGAAAGGACATATATTTGATCAGATTGATGGTTCCAATCATTAATCCCCGCACTAATGAAACGGTAGGCGGCGTGGGTTTTCTTTTGAACATATCGGTGATACAGGACGAGGTTCAGGAAACTCTGGCCAAAAATAAAAAACTCTCCGCCCTGACGATTTTTTCCAGCGACGGATTTATCATGGGGCACAAGGTGCCTGAACGGGTTGGCAAAAAACTAAAGGATGCCGAAACGATATTCGGCAAGAATATTGACGCCGCGGATGCTGCCGTCAGGGAAGGGCGGGAATTCTCCCTCAATACATATTCGCCCGTGCTGAAATCAAATGTGGAGCTGGTTATTCTCCCTTTCCGCATAGGCAATTCCAATACAACCTGGTCCGTAATGGTAGTTATAACCGAAAACATTATTTTGGCTCCCGTGCGTGCCATAACCCGATATACCGCTATCATTGCGGCCATTGCCTTAATTGTGGCGGCGATAATTATCATGGTTACCCTGAACCACGTGGTTAAGCCCATCGTTAAGGTAGCAGACAGCTTGAAGGATATTTCCGAGGGCGACGGCGACCTCACCCAGAGCATAAAGGTTCAATCCAAAGACGAAGTTGGGGATTTGGCCCGCTATTTCAACAAACTCATGGCTGCGCTCAGAACTCCCATATCCGAGGTCAAAAAAACGGTTATCTCCTTAGCCTCCGTTTCCAAGGAGCTGTCTTCGGTTAGCAGGGAATTGGCGAGCGGTTCGGAGGAAGCCGGTGCTCAAAGTGTTACCGTTGCAAGCACAACGGAGCAGATGGCGGTAAACATAAACGCAATGGCAAGCGGCGCGGAAGAGGCTTCCGTCAACGCAAACGAGGTAGCGGGTGCTGCGGAAGAGATGAGCACGAATATGCATACAATTGCGGCGGCTGTTGAGGAGATGAGCGCAAGCATTAGCCAGATAGCGAACAATGCGGGTGAAGCGCGCAAGGTGGCTGGGGAGGCAATCGAAAAATCCGGCAAGGCAACCGATACCATGGACAAACTGGGCCTTGCGGCAAAGGAAATCGGCAAGGTCACCGATGTTATAAAGAGGATTGCAGACAAAACCAATCTTTTGGCATTGAACGCTACTATTGAGGCGGCCTCTGCGGGTGAGGCCGGCAAAGGCTTTGCTGTTGTGGCCGGCGAAATCAAGGAGCTTGCGACTCAAAGCGCTCAAAGCGCAGATGACATTGCGCGCAGAATAGATGGCATTCAGCATGGCACAAGCGATGCGGTTAAGGTTATTCATGATGTTTCCGACATAATAGTCAAAATCAACTATTCGGTAGAAGCCATAACCGAACATGTAGAACAGCAGACAAAGGCGAGCAATGAAATTGCGAGCAATGTATCACAGGCGAGCATAGGGGCCAAGCGGGTGGCCGGTGCAATCAGCGAGGTTGCAAAGGGAGCAAATGATGTTAGCCGCAATGCCGGCGAAGCAGCCAAAGGGGCAACTCATGTTAGCCATAATGTAGTTGGCATGAGCGATGCGGCCAAGGTAATTTCGCAAGGGGCTACGAATGTAAATGAAAACGCCAATGATTTATCAAAGATGGCTGATGATTTGCGGTTGGCTATGGATAAGTTTAAGGTGTGAGTAGAGGAATTATGCCTAATTCGTGGAGTGACGGTATATGAATTTGGCATAATTGGAGTATTTACTATATTCTAATTATGGAAAGGAAAATTACCAGAATCAGAGGAAATTTCTCAAAATACCTGAAGCCGGGCAAGGTAACTGCGCTTTATGGCGCCAGAAGGGTGGGCAAAACCTATCTTGTGGAGCATTACCTGAAAACCTTGAGAGACAGGCGGATATTATCCGTTTCCGGCGATGATATTCTCGTCAGAAATGCAATGAGCAGCGAGAACACAAGGGAAATTTTAAATTTCGCGGAAGGATACGATGTTGTATTTATAGACGAAGCCCAGAGAATACCGAAAATAGGTTTTGGCTTAAAAATACTCATTGACAAAGCCCCCAAACTTCAGATTATAGTCAGCGGCTCGGCAAGTTTTGAACTAGCGGGGCAAATAGGCGAACCTTTAACGGGCAGGCAAAATTCGGTTCTGCTCTACCCGGTTTCGATAGAAGAAAGGCTTTCCATAGAGCCAAAGGCAAAAATTCGTGAAAATCTGGAAGAAATGCTTTTATTCGGGCAATATCCGGAGGTCATTTTGCAAAGACGCACAAGAGAAAAGAGAAGTATTTTAACAGAGCTAACACGTTCATACCTGTATAAGGATATTTTGGAACTGGACAAGGTAAAAAACTCAAAAGTTCTCACGGATATGCTGAAACTCGTGGCTTATCAGATTGGGAACGAATTGAATTTAACAGAGCTTGCGACAAATCTGGGCATAACGGTAAAGACCGTGCAAAGGTATCTGGATATGTTTGAAAAGTCTTTTGTCCTTTATTCCCTTAGAGGGTTCAGCCGCAATGCGAGAAACGAAATTGTCAAAAGTTCAAAATATTATTTCTACGATGTAGGAGTGCGAAACGCAGTTATAGATGATTTTAATTCCCTGCAATCTCGTGGAGATTTGGGGCGTCTTTGGGAAAATTTCATAATTTCCGAGAGGCTCAAATTCAGGGATTATCACGGAATGGGCAACTCGGCATATTTTTGGAGAACCTACGAGCAGCAGGAAGTTGATTTGATAGAAGACTTCGGAGGCAAACTTCACGCTTTTGAAATTAAGTGGAATGAAAAGGCAAAAGTAAAAACGCCAAAGAAATTTTTGTCTTTGTATCCGGGTGCGGAGTTTGGTTGCATTAATGGGGGGAATTTTATGGAGTGGGTGGTATAGACTTCACACCTTCCATCACCCCCTCAATCTTCCCCTTCATCATCTCTACTAACCTTTTATTTGCCTCTATGATTTTCTGTTCCTCGTCTAGCGATGCAACTATGCGTTTTTGGTTGGCGAGGGAAGGCAGGGGGATTTTTCCTCATATTTTACGCCGTTAAGTAAGCCAGTAAAATATTGTCTCTCTCTCTCTCTAGACTTTCAATGATTTTTCGGGCATGGTCTATAGCTTGCTGTTTGTTTTCTATTTCTTCTACGATTTTTCGCTGGATTTCAAGAGGCGGAAGAGGTATCTTTATTTTGTAAGCATCATTTCTATTTAATCCCGGAACTCCAGCTTGTGTATTTACAGATGATAAATTTAAAGTATTCAAAATGTGATAAAGATATTTTATATTTATTTTTGCGGTATCTCTAATAAAAAAAGTAGTATCTATCGGATAGCCATTCTTATCCGAATAATTGACTTTTCCTGCACTTCCTTTGCGGCCAATAACTATAAACGGAGCTTCAACAATAAATTTATTGTGATAACCGACAATTCCATTTGAACCGAATACAGGAAAATCACCTGCCACTCTATCCATTTCTTTCAATGCTTTTCCATATTCAAATTCACATACTTCCCCCAATTCAACCACCTCATACTTTTCATTCACTTTTATTTTTTCATTCCCATATCGTGAAGCGGTCAAATTATATTCGCCATTTTCCGCAATTTTTGACTTGGAAATTATTAAAGAATTCAATTTCGCATCACGTTTATTCCGAGCAAAACAATCCAATTCCGCAATAGCTTTCGGCAAATCATTCTTCTCAATCTTTCTCCGCTGCGCACCCAAATCAAACCCGTCGCTCTCAATTTTCACAAAAATAATTTCATCTTTGCTCTTTGCAATTCTTCTATCCAAAAACAAAATCGAAGTTTTAACCCCGCTGTATGGCTGAAACACACCCGCAGGCAAACTCGCAACCGCCCACAAATAATTGTCTTCCACAAGCATTTTCCTTAACGCTTTGTAAGCAGTCGCACTCTGAAAAATAATCCCCTCCGGAACAATTATGCCCGCTCGCCCATTTATGCTCAAATGCTCGGCAATATAATCCACAAACAAAACTTCCGCCCGATTTGCCTGCACGCTGAACTTGCCATGCGGACGAATACCGCCTTTCGGGGTCATAAACGGCGGATTTGCCAAAATTATATCAAATTTCCGACCCCATTTCTCATCATTTGTTAAAGTATCATATTCAAAAATTTTAGGCTCGGTGAATTTGTGCAAATATAAATTCACCAATGCCAATTTTCGCATATCAGGGCTAATATCATAACCGGCAATGCCAGCGGTAAATTTTTGCATTTCCCTTGGACTTAAATTTTTATTGCTGTTTTTCACATGCAAAAATGCAGAAATTAAAAATCCTGCCGTGCCGCACGCTGGGTCTAAAATGCTCTCGTTCTTTTGAGGATTTATCACCTGAACTATAAAATCTATAATATGACGCGGAGTGCGAAACTGCCCGGCATCGCCCTGACTGCCCATAATGGAGAGCAGATACTCAAAAGCATTTCCCAAATTTTCGGAGTTGTCATAACTGAAATTCTCAATTTCCTTCAAAAATAAAGTCAAGGTTTGCGGGTCTCTAAAAGGCAAAAACGCACCTTTGAAAATCGTGCGAAAAAGCTCAGGAATGGAATTTGAAAAAGGCAATTTTTCCAAAACCTCAGCATATAAATTCATCCTATCCTGTGCGCCGACTTTTGGAGCCATAATTTTGGAAAACGCAAATTTCTCCAAACCCTTGACAAAAAAACTCCGCTTGCCACCTAGTTCTATGGACTCCAAATCCATATCATCCATAAATTTATAAATGAGAGCAGTAGTGATTAAATCCACCTGGCTTTGCGGATTAGGAACTTTGCCGACTAAAATGTCACGGGCATTGTCTATATGGCGCTTGGTTTCTGAATTTAGCATGATTAAATTTCCGCAGGTTCTACAAAGTCCGTTCCCCTGCTTGTGTGCCATATTCCTACTATTTCAATTTCGTTTTCTTTTTCTCTGTAGTAGATGTTATACCGAAATTTACCTAACTTGAATTTCCTCATTCCATTTTTATAAATAGTTCCTATCCCCGGCATATATTCTAATATTCTTAAAATTTTGAAAAATTTTTTTCGCATTATTTCTGCTTGAGTTTGCGAATTTTCTGCAATATATGTTAATGCTTCGTCAAGCATTTTTTCGCATTCCATCGTCGGTTTTGCAGGCTTTATTTGCGGTTCATCATCTTCTATTTCTTGTATAATATCCATTTTTCATTTTCTCTGCTGTTCGCCTTTCCAATTCTTCCAGTGACATTGTTTCCCCTTTGTCTGCCTGTTCTAAACTTATTTTTAATCTTCTGTTTAATTCTATTTCGTCCAGAACATCATCTACCCAGTTATCAAGCCTTAGAGTGCTCATAGCTTCTTTTATTTCCACTTCATTTGCCATTATCGCCGTTGCTGCTGCCATTGTTTGCCTCTTTTCAAAACCCAATGCCATAATATACAAAAACAAGAGCTGCTGCTACAGGCTATTTTTAATTATAGCTAAGTAATCTCTCGCCCCGCATAGTTTTTAAGGACAATGTTCTTTTTTATGTATTTCGGAATTTCAATTCCCAAATCGCCTAAATTTTTATAATCGCCGGGCGAAAAACCCGTATAAGTATTCAATTCGGCAAATCTCTTATTCTCAATAATATCTCTAAAACGAGGATCCAAAATATAGGATTTTATGAAATTCCTTGCCAAATGAGCCACATCTGCGGATAGTTTGCAAACGGAAATAAATTTATCGCACTCATCTTCCTGCAAGGGTCCCCAAAATTCCCTGTCTATTCTCATTCCGCTTTCCGGCACCGGCATATATTCGGTTGTTTTTATGTTATCGTTCGCATGGGAAATTAGAATATCCACCTTTGGATAAATCGTATTTTTGCCATCGCTCATTGTTTCGTTATCCTTGTTTTTTTGCTCTCCTCTCGGCAAATCCAAAGTTTGGCTATAGTTAAAATCATCTTCAAAATATGTGCAAATCCGAAAAAAGTCGAATAATTTAAAACGAGTTTTTTCAATATTTCCAAATGAAAATTTCCTCGTTCCTCTGCCTTTCATTTGCACAAAATCCGTAGGGCTAAATATAGGGCGCATAAAAGCTATGTTCAATATATCCGGGCAATCATAACCGGTGGTCATCATAGCTACGGTTACGCACACACGGGTTCTGCTCGTTTCATAACCCTCTAAAAATTTGCTCACTCCGCCTAATCTATTGTTTGCAAACTGGACGGTCATATTTTGCGAATCTTGAATTATGCTTGTCACTTGCTTTGCAAAATCGGAATTGTATTTGCCGGGAAATTTTTGCATAGCCATTTCATTTAGAATTTGCGCGATTTTTGCCGCATGGTTTTGGCTAACGCAAAACACAAGGGATTTCCCTATTTCGTCGCTTATCGGATCGGTCTCCGCATTTTCCATAAAGCACTCGCAAAATCTGCGATTCACATTTTCATTAAAAAATTTCTTCTCAAAATCATTTCCAAAAATAGTGTCTTCTACGGGTTCTCCGTTTTCATTCACGCCAACTGCGGCATAACCCTCTTGCGAAAGTATTTCCGCAGTTATTTCCGTTTTAATATCCAACACATAAGGATTAATCAGATAACCCTCTTTAACCCCTTGCGGCAAGGAAAATTTGAAAGTTGGCTCTCCACTTTCGCAACCGAAGGTTTTATATGTATCCAGCAGAACTCGTTTCTCCCAAGTTCTTTGGTCTTCCAAATTCAGTATGTTTAAATTCTTTAAATAATCTTTCGGAGTAGCTGTCAATCCCAATTTATAACCGATAAAATATTCAAACACTGCACGAGAGTCTCCACCTATAGAGCGGTGTGCCTCATCTGAAATAATCAAGTCAAAATCCGCAGGGCTGAAAAGTTTATATTTATTGTTTGCTAAAAAAGTTTGTATAGTTGAAACAATGATGTTTGCTTTCTGCCAATCATTTCTGTTCAGTTTGAAAATTTGAATTATGTAATCTTTGCCCAAATATTTTGGCAAATCCCGCTCGCCGGCTTGCCTCTCCAATTCCAACCTATCAACCAAAAACAAAACCCTGCTTGCATTGCCTGTTTTCAAAAACATTTTTATTATAGCAGCAGCGGTTAATGTTTTGCCCAAGCCGGTTGCCATTTCAATTAAAAACCGAACATTCCCCTCGCTCGCAGATTTTTGAATCGCCTTAATTGCGTCTATTTGGTAAGGGCGTAAAATTCGGTATCCGTTATTCTTGCAAAATTCATCCTTAGTGCGTGGATTGATATAATCCGGCTCTTTTAGCAAATTTTGATTTTGCGTTAATGCAACATATTCGGGAATTATATTTTCGCTCTCAAAGGCTTTTTGAGCCTTCTTAAAATTTGCCAATTGCTCCAAAGATTTTTGGCTTGGCATTGCGGTTATTATTTGCGGATTCGCAGTTTGAATATCCCACAAATAAGAAATTTCGCCGTTCGAGAGAATTGCAAAGCGAGCATTCTGCTTTTCCGCATACATTCTCGCCTGCTCCTTTGCAGAAAGCGGATTTACATTTTCTCGTTTTGCTTCCAAAACGCAGAGAGGAAAGTTTTTTGAATCCAACAATATATAATCTGCGTGGTTTTGCTCTACTTTAACGTTCACATCCCCGCCAACTAAACGCCAACCTGCCTTTTCCAGCATTTCGTTGATTTTTAATCTGACTGTGGCTTCGTTGGTCATAAAGGGGGAATATACAAAAATCAGCCAAAACTCACAATTTCGCAAGCAACTAACTAAAAATCAACTTCTATATCCTTGTTATAGAAAAATACGGAATCGCTACAAGATTCTCAAGCAAGGATGTAGTTCCGTCCAGCAAAAAAAGATTTAATATGCCGTTGTCCGTGTAGTAATATTTCGGCTTGGCTTCCTTTTCTATACGACAAAGACATAATTTCCTGCATTCTCAAAATGAAAATTTCTGAGATTAACCCTGTAATTGGGGATTCCCGCCATATTATCGGCAATTATTGTTTTCAGAACGCTTTTATCCATATATCCTCATTTTGTTCTGTGGATTGAATAAAAAAACAATTATGCGGGATATTCCTCACAACGCCTTAGGCCATCTATTACTTAGAGATTTTCTACCTTCCCTAAAATGAAAAAACCTCTCTTGGCACAGGATGCAACCCTAATAGCTCCGCTTTACGCAAAAGCGGACGTGGATTTTGTCAAAGGAAAAGGAGCCAGGCTCTTTGACTCAAAAGGCAAGGAATATTTGGACTT
>JGI24697J35500_11274842_pt1 | contig 10630 bp, 12 predicted proteins | sample TergutMp193P1_FD_35500 | JGI IMG/M metagenome (IMG submission 35500) | reverse complement strand
TACTTTATGATTAGTAGCGCATTCGTCTGTATCGCTTGAGTATTTCATATTAGATATGTGGTAGATTAAGTTAGAATCTTTTGCATTTTGTTTTCGTAATAGGTCTTCAATATAGAAATTCTGTTCAGACAAAACTTCTACTAAGACATTTGCTCCATTTATTTCCTTTTTTCCTAAGCTATGAGCTCGTATTATGGACATATGTATTATGCATTGAAACAGCGGATTAGGCTTAACTTCATTGACAACAAATTCGGGATTATCTTCAGAAAAACCTTTTTTATAACCATCGGCATTACACCTTGATAAGATGCTGTCTATATTGATGATTTCATCAGCTCTGATGTTACATCTTGATAAAACGTAATTTACATCCACATCTTTGGTTAGCGCTAGCAATAAGTGCTCTACTTTTGCATATTTAAGGTTAAAGTTGGAAGCAATTAGCAATGCTCTATTTAAACTTGTCTCTAAATTTTTAGAAATCATCTTCTACTCTCTTTAAAAACAGGGACTTCTATGTAATTGATAGCACACAATTATTAAAAAAACTGAAATCCGGCAGTTTGTTATAGCTAAGCTCTTTACAAGTGGCCTATTCTAAAATTCTTATCAGCGAATTAGGCGTCTCCCACATATCGAACCAATTTTGACAGCGCACTAGGCGTATATAACCGTCAGAACAAAAAACTACTTGACAAATACCTCCAGTCCCATTATCATAGAGTTAGAGGTATTTAGTTATCTTTATCTGTGCAGATTAAACGACAAGAGTGTTACGTAGTTGGCGTCTTATGTTTAATTTTTTGCACTATGTGCACCACATGTCTTTATTAACTTTACCTAAACTTCTGGGTTTTTCCCTATACAAGCTGAAACGCGCTTATAAGTCGTTTAAGATAGTATAGAACGCCAATTTGCAGGATTAGAGAGTAAGAACTAGCTACCACGGGATTCTTTTGCCTTTTTTTTGCTTGGTAAACTCCTTAAGTATTTTCTTAAATTTTATAGCTAAAGTAACTTTATGGATTCTAGTGTCAGACACTTGGCGAATCTGTTTTTAGGCTCTTTTTACTTTGGTTTCTTGAGTAACCTTGCTAGAATAATAATGTATTACATTAAATTAATTCAGCTGAGGGGAAGTTATGATTCCAAAGGCACGTAAACAGGCACTCAAAGTACTAGGATTATCAAAGGGTGCAGATGTAGAAGAAATTCAGGAAGCATATCGCAAACTTATACTGGAATGGCACCCTGACAAATGGTCAGATAAAAGCAAAAGAGAGCAAAATGAAGCAACGGAAAAGTCCAAGGAAATAACGGTAGCACATAGAATATCAACAGACGAGATCAATGAAGAATTCATCAGACAAGAGCCTAATGATGATTGGGCTGATCGGTGGTATGAGCGTCGCAAAGAATGCTACGGTTCACATTTAAGCAAAAAAGAGTACGATTTATTTATTGCCCTTCACAGACAAGATTTAACTGAAACAAAATCTTTGTTGGAACAAGTTCAAAACATCAACGCACAAGCCAAATTTCGCGGTTTTACTAGCGAGTCAATATTGCACTTTATTGTAAAAAATTCTTGCAATAATCCTGGGTTCGGCTAGATAGAACTCCTCGGAAAAGTTTTATCAAAATACGGTGCTAACAATTCAACATCAGCTATAGATGTGAATATTATGAGTGAACTTCACGGCACTCCCTTATGTGTTGCGTGTAAACTAGGGAGCCTTGATGTTGTGAATTTGCTTTTAAAGCACGGAGCAGATCTTAATGTGCATGACATTGTGCATATACCACTGCGTTATGCTTTAGAAGAAGACAAAATTGATATTGCTAAGGTGCTTCTTGAACATGGAGCCAAAGCTGGAGAGTTAAACCTTCTCACAATCATAGAATATAGTAAGAGCGCAGTGGAAGTGCTCTTACCACATTTATCTGATGTAAAAAAATATGATGTTATGTTGTGTTGCCACGGATGATAGCACGGAGACTGATCACGATATTGAAATTGTAAAATTACTATTGGATGCAGGTGTTGATCCTGATAGTTTTATTCGACATGCTGACCCAAAAAAGAAAAGCAAGCTTGTAAAATTATGTAATGAACACAAAGAAAATGCAATTAGCAATAATTCACATTCTTCAAGAAGAAGATGGACAATTATAGTTCCAGCGTTATTGTTTGGTGCTATAGGTGCCACATTGGCTGCAATGGGAATTATACCTGAAATTGCTGCTATTGGGGTAATTGCAACAGCTATATTATCAGGAACTGCTGGTGCTGCGATAGGTGGCGTAGTGGGGTGTCTTGTTGATGTAGCAATAAATCAATGCTGTAGTAATCAACAGTGTGCAGCTTAGTATACTGCGGATTCGTGAAGAAACACATCACAAATTCGCTAAAACCTCCAGTACTCTTCTTAATTTGCAACTGAGATCTCGTATTACTTAAAAATTCAAGCAATTTAAGAGCACGCAGCCTTACAAAAAACGCCAATATTTAAAATAATTGCCTTTTTTCTAGGTTATGCGAGAAGTCTAATCTCTTTTTTTTTCAAAAAACATTTCCAGTAAAAGCACCATGTCAATCAATATCACAAAAGATTTAATTATTTACTTTCTTTTTAAACATACATAAAATGAGAATGTACTATTATTACAACAAAGTTAGGTATGTTAGTTGACATTTAAACGCAGTGAGATAGAGTATTACTGTAGGTTTTATGGTTATGTTATAATTATATAGTATGGGACTAGTGCGATTCGAACGCACGGCCTTCGGATTAGGAATCCAACGCTCTATCCTACTGAGCTATAGTCCCGTGTTTTCTATTATCTGCACAAAATCATAGCAAAAAATCTCGTATTTTTCTAGATCTCCTGCATCACCAATTTATAATAACAAAAAACATTTCTGTATATTTCTTGAGTATAATGCTATTATATTTAATAACACGGTTTAAATTGAAAGATTAATGCTAGTTAACAACATTAGTTATTCCTATAACAATCAAGACGATTTCGCTTTAAGCAACATAAATATTGAGGTAAAGAGAGGGAATGTCGCATGTCTACTGGGACATTCAGGTTGCGGCAAGTCAACGATTTTAAAATTAATTGCAGGGATAGAAAATCCAAAATCTGGCACCATTTTTATAAATGATAGGCTGGTTGCAAGTAGCCACACATCAATTGCAATAGAGCATAGGAATGTCGGATTGATTTTGCAACATTCTGCTCTATTTCCTCACAAAACAGTAGTAGAGAATATAACTTTTGCTATTCGTAGTTCCTCCAAAAAAGCAAAGTATCTCACTGCATTCGAAATTTTGAAGCTATTAAGTATAGAAAAATATGAAAATATGTATCCTAATGCCCTATCGGGAGGACAGCAACAATTAGTTGCAATAGCAAGAGTAATGGCACAAAATCCTGATGTTGTGTTGCTCGATGAGCCATTTTCTAACTTAGATATACTGTCAAAATGCCGAATAAGACATCATATATTGTCCCTTTTTAGAAGTAAAAATACTCCCGTGTTAATGGTAACTCACGATCCGCAAGAAGCATTAAAAGTCGCAGATTTTATCTATGTAATGAAAAGCGGTAGAATTATCCAATCAGGAGTTTCCAGTGATATATATCATAGTCCTAAAGATCATACGTTAGCAAAGTTCTTTAGCGAGCTCTCTTCTACTCTACGGTTAGGCGAGGAGCTTCCGTTTGATGGTATACTTGCTGCAAGAAAATAATCTAGTCTGCAATTATTATAAAATAGAACCAAACACTAAAAAAGTTTGATCTATAACTAAATAAGGTGATATAATTCATGTGTTACTTGACTTCAGTCAGGTTTCAATTTCTAAAAGTTAATATTTTAAATGGAGGTACAAATGAGTTTAGGACCATGGCAATTGTTTCTAGTTTTAATAATAATCTTAGTTCTGTTTGGTGCAGGTAGGTTACCACAAGTTATGGGTGATCTAGGAAAAGGTATTAAAAACCTTAAACAAGAACTCAAGGACTCAGAGAAACTATCATCTAATGAGCCAGATCGTTAGCGTCTTCATACTTCGTGACACGTACTTTAGTACGTGTCATTTGTTTAAAAACTTGAGCTAGCTAAAGAATAGATTGAAATACTGCGGTAATTATGTTAGTTAGAAGGAATCATTTTGTTAAAGGATAATTGTGCAAAAAAGTGAGAAATTAGCCGAAAATAAAAAATTAGCTTCTGATATTCTAAAAGAGGTTGCAGACACCAACAACGCCAATAGTGATAAAGTAACACTGTTTGATATAAAAACAGCTTTGCATGAGCGCGGTTTTGGTATTTTAATAATTATCTTCTCTCTGCCGCTATCAGTGCCTATACCGGTTCCACCTGGCTATACCTCTAATTCTATTCTCACTGCAGCTTCTGTTTGAGTTTGATTCTCCTTGGATGCCTCACTGGTTGGAAAGAAAGTCTTTTCAACGTTCAACACTAGCTCTTGTGGTAGAAAAAACTTCTCCTGCTTTAAGAAAAATAGAAAAGTTCATGAAACCGAGAATGTCTTTCATTTTCTGTGGGCCAGGTGAAAAGATTTTAGCTTTCATAATGCTGCTTTGTGCATTATCGATAGCCATTCCGCTGCCCCTAACTAACTTCATTCCTGCAATTGGCACAACTCTCATTTCACTTGGTATTATGAGTAAAGATGGGCTTCTCTCTATACTGGGAGTCTTGGTATCTTTATGCGGGTTGCTACTTACCCTTGTTGTAATAGTTAAAGGACCACAGCTCATACTTGGAGCATTTTCTTTTCTAAAAAGTTTTGTATATGGTTAGGCTCTATAACACCTTAACAAAAAAAAAAGAGTCCTTTATACCGATCGATAAAGACGACGTAAAAATGTATGTTTGTGGACCAACGGTATATGACACGGCACACATAGGTAATGCGCGTTCTGTTGTTGTTTACGACGTATTATTTCAACTGCTCAAATTTTGTTATGGCAAAGTTACTTATGTGCGCAACATAACCGATATTGATGATAAGATAATCAACGCAGCAAGTGAGAAAAATAGCAGCATAGAAAGCATCAGCACATACTACACTAGGGCTTTTCACGAAGACATGAAAAGCATAAACTGTGCAGAACCAACATACGAACCAAAAGCAACGGAAAATATAGATTGCATTATCAAATTAATTGAACATTTGCTGCAATCTGGTCATGCCTATGAATCCAATAAACATGTATATTTTAGCGTAGAATCTTACTCTGAGTACGGTGCTTTATCAGGGAAAAAAATTGATGAATTGGATCATAGCAACAGAGTTGAAGTTGGTGAAAATAAAAAATATCCCAGAGATTTTGTACTGTGGAAACCTGCAAATGACATTGACTATAAGCTTTCAAGCTACTGGAGTAGTCCATGGGGAGAAGGAAGACCAGGATGGCATATAGAATGTTCAGCAAAGTCATATGCTTACCTTGGTCAAGATTCTGACATTCACGGCGGCGGTATAGATTTACAATTTCCTCATCATGGAAATGAAATTGCACAGAGTAAATCTGCATTTGCCGGATCAGTATTTGCAAAATATTGGGTACACAACGGTTTTCTCACGGTAAATGAAGAAAAGATGAGCAAGTCCCTATTCAATATAGTCAAGGTAAGAGATCTACTCCATAGCGGAATAAAGGGTGAAGTAATACGTCACGCACTGCTCAAAACTCACTATAGAAAACCACTTAACTGGACAAAAAATGTTATTTCTGAGTCACAAGAAACTCTAAACAAGTTTTATCGGTTATTACGTGACGTGAACGTAATAAATATTGAGAAAAGTGATGCAGAAGTCTTTAAAGATTTCGTAGAGGCTTTGAAAAACGACTTAAATATCCCTGAAGCCTTAGTCATATTGCATGAAATGGCCACAAAAATCAACAAAATGAGTAATGAATATGAGAAGCTCAAATTAACAGAGAGTTTCGTTAAAAGCGCAAGATTTATTGGTCTTCTTAAGTCAAGTTATCAAGAGTGGTTTACTGCTGGCGTGAGTCATCAAGAAATAGAAAGACTGATAGATTTAAGAAGGACAGCAAAACAAAACAAAGATTACGGTACTGCAGACAAAATAAGAGAGCAACTAAAACAAATGGGAATCTCAATCTCTGATAACGAAGATGGTACAACGACCTGGTAAACTTATATGGAAAATTATCTTATGTTTTTCACAGATAACCTAATATCATCACTGATCTTACCTATATATCAAGGTTTTGTGTTTTATACTATGTTGTATTTTAGGTCGTATTACAATCCACTACTTATGTTACTTTTTGGAGTATTAGGATCAAGCATTGGTGGAGTAGTTAATTGGTACTGGGGCACAATGGTAATCTCTACCAGGAACTTATACCATAAATTAGAGAACGAACACACAACACCAAAAACCGTAAGAAATCCACTAATTCGTGCAGCTGTATTATTTTCTTGCGTACCAGCACTTGAAAGTGTGATTCAAGGTTATTTTAAGTTAAACCTCCATGCTTTTACCTCGTTAACTATTATTCCATCCAGCTTTTTCTATTTGTTATACTTCACCATCGCTGTTCAAGCAGTCAATTGGTGCTTGGGTACAATAGCAATTTCCACCAAGAACTTGTACCACAAACTAGAGAATGAGCACAAAACGCCAAAAATCATAAGAAATCTACTGATCTGTGCAGTTGCACTACTTTCGTGGGTGCCAGCACTTGGAAGCGCGATTCAAGTTTTATCAGGTTATTTTAAGTTAAACCTCAGTGTTTTTACTTTGTTAACTATCCTGTCCAACTTTTTCTACTTGTTATACCTCACCATTACCGCTCAGTAGCTTTTGCATTACGCCCATCAATGCAGCTACAATTAGTACTTTTATCATTACATTTTGGCGTTAAGTCAGGATAGAATGTAAGTATCGCATCATTCTTTCTCACAAATACCAATTGATAATTGTCATCTTCCATTTTATATAGGCACATTCCGTCTTTTCCTAATTCCTTAAACGCTTTAGTTGCAGAAACTAAAATATCATCAGCATGAAGGTTATATGCATACCCATTTGGGCACTTAACTTTCACTTCTCCATCTTTTCCTAAATATTTCATTCCAAATGTATAAACTGGTGGATCAACATCTAATTTATTGCACAGAGACTTATCATTCCAAATCGCACCTGCCCATTTATCTTCTTGAGCCTCAACGTACCTACCTACAAAATGCATACCACCAAGCCCCAATCTATCTGGCTCACCACAAAAAATATGTCCAAACCCTATAGTTTCTTTTTCAATTCCGCTATTTGTAAACCAAATCTTAGTCAGTTCATCCTTAAATAACTCCAAGTCTGCATTTGGTGTAATCACTTGATGATCGAGCCTATTATATATTCCTTTTACTACTTCTTGATGCTGCGAACAATCAAGCAAAACTCTGAAATCTTCTTTATCGGGGTGTGATCCCCAATCTCCACAAACTCTTAGCACTCCTCTATCAAAGTTGGTCAACTCCGGAAGTGATGGAATGTAGTCTGGACCCGCAGAATTTGTTTTGAAGAATGGCTCAAAATCAATTCGTGAGTTTGTATCATTGAAGTAATAATCTTTAATATAAAAAACAAATCCTATTACTGGTATTATTAAGCACAAAATTAGCTTATTTTCTTTGACATAACCACGATACAGCTTCACAAAAAAAAAGCTAGGATACAAGCAACAATTTAAAAAAGATTTAATCCGACGTTAATTGCAGTGCAGCAACTCCTGGCATTCCGTTACCACTTAGCCAGCTTAAAAACGCACCTCCACCGGTTGAAACATACGTAAAATCTTTATCAGTAAGACCTGCAGCATTTATTGCAGATAAACTATCTCCTCCCCCTACCACGCTAGTTAATTTTCCCTCGTGTGTCAAGCAACTTACGGTTTTCATCACCTCTATTGTGCCATTTGCAAAAGCTGAATGCTCAAAGACACCAATAGGCCCATTCCACAGCAGAGTCTTGCTGCTTGCTATTACACTGCTTATCGTGCTCAAGGTTTTAGGTCCGATATCCAAAATTACATCATCATCCAAAATGGATTCGGTGTTTCTTAAAACGCCAGTGTTATAATCAGAGTTTACTGCAACTAGAACATCTTCAGGCACAATTATTTTGCAATTGTTTTTATTCGCTGTTTCAATAATACTATGCAGAAAATCATCAACGCCACTTTGAAAGAAAGATTTGCCGATATTCACTCTATTGAACAACAAAAAATTGTTAGCAATTGCACCACCAAGAACTAGATAATCGACCTTTTCTGCTAGTTTTATAAGCATTTTTATTTTAGTCAATATTTTAGCTCCCCCAACTATCGCAGTAATAGGTTTAGCATCAAATAATATGGCCTTTTCAAGATACTTTAGCTCATCTTGTAAGCAAAATCCTGCGTAGGAAGGCAAAAATTCTGTAATGTATGAAATAGAAGCGTGGGCTCTGTGAGAGCAAGAAAATGCATCATTTACATATATATCTGCTAGTGACGCTAGTTGCTTAGCAAAATTCGAGTCATTCTGCTCCTCTCCTTTATAAAACCTCAGATTTTCCAATAATATTACATCTCCTCTATCCATCTCATTTACTGCTTTTTGCACTTTTTCGCCAATACAATCATTGATAAACTTTACCTTTTTATTTAATAGCTGCGATAAAGTTTCAACTATATTTTTTAGTGACAAACTATCGTTTTTGGCTTTTAGGCGTCCAAAATGTGATATAATAATAACCTTTGCATCAGCATCTATCAGATGCTGAATAGTAGGCAATGCTCTCAAAATACGAGTGGCATCATGAACTTTTCCATTTTTCACAGGAACATTAAAGTCAACTCTGAGTAAGACAGTTTTACCGTGAGAATCACAATTTTCTATGCTAGACACATTCTTCATAAAACTAAAGAGCTATAAAACCACTATACAGTAGTTTGACCTAAAGTAAATTGCTTATGCGCCATCTTTGAAGTTGAGTATTGAAAATTAACTGGAGAATTGTGGATCACTTTGTGTATGTCATAACAAGCCATAGCGCTCTCAGCAAAACCATTTAGTATAAACTTTAGTTTGCCTGAGTAAGTAGCTATATCTCCGATTGCATATATCCTATCTCTACTGGTTCTAAGTGTAGCCTGGTCAACAACTATGCGGCTATGTTCTAACTGTATGCCCCAATTATTTATTGGACCCAAATTCATTGACAGCCCAAAAAATGGCAGTAAAAAATCAGCGGATATTTCTTTTTCTTCCTTGGAGGCAATATTTTTTACTATCACTGCACTCAATTGCCCATTATTTTCGGCTAGTTCATGTAATTGGTATGGCGTCACAAGTTCTATTATTCCATTGCTTTCAAGTGATTCCAATTTATTTCTAGTTTTGGAAACACAACGAAATTCCTTTCTTCGATGCACCACATAAATTTTCTTTGCAACTCTAGAGAGTTCTATGGTCCAATCAGCCGCAGAATCTCCTCCTCCTGCAATGACTATAGTTTTATCCTGAAAATCAGAAATTTTATTTACGCTATAAAACACAGATTTATTTTCATACTCTAATATACCACTAAGGGGTGGGCGGTTAGGTTCAAACATTCCATTTCCTGCAGCAATGACAACAGCTTTGCATTTTATTTCTGTGCCTATGTTCGTTATTACAGTAAAGTTTTGACCGTCGTTATTCGAAATTTTTTCTACCTTTTGACTTAAGTGGTAAACAGGCTCAAATGGCGAAGCTTGCTCCATTAATTGTTCAATTAACTTTTGAGCAGTAATTATAGGATAGCCAGGTATATCGTATATCGGTTTTTCTGGGTAAAGAGCGGTACATTGCCCTCCCGCTTGATCCAAAACATCTATGATATGACATTTCATATCGAGCATTCCCGCTTGAAAAGCAGTGAATATTCCAACAGGTCCTGCACCTATTATTACAATGTCAGTTTCCACATTAGGTGATAATTTATTTAGATATTAGCTTTCTTTGCGAGCAAGGTCAATCGCTTACAAATATTAGATTCTCGCATAGTTTTTGGCAGCGCACCAGGCATATAGAAACAAAAAAAAACTACTTGACAAATTTCACCAACCCCATTATCATAGTAATGAAGCTATTTATTTAACTTCCCAATCTGTACAGGTTAAAATGACAAGAAAACTTGTATTTGGCGTACTATTGTTTAATTTTTCGCACTATGTGCATCGCATGTCTTTATAAAACTTCTGGTTTTTACCTATACAAGCTGAAACGCGCTTACAAGTCGTTTAAGACAGCACCCAACGTCAGATTTTAAAATAGAGAGTGGAATAACTAGCTACCACGGGGTTTTATTGTCTTTTTTTTTTGTCTGGTAAATTTCTTAATATTATAGCTTAGGTTAGCTGTATTTAAAAGCAGCTAAATTGCAGCGTTTAAGACATAAAAACGCCAATACTGAAAATGGATGCTAACTAGGGCTTCTTTTGCCTTTTTTCTTCACTTGGTAAATTTCTTATAGCTAATTGTAACTAAACACAATAAATGATGTCACGTGTATGCAGCCACTTGGTA
>JGI24697J35500_11274843_pt1 | contig 10652 bp, 12 predicted proteins | sample TergutMp193P1_FD_35500 | JGI IMG/M metagenome (IMG submission 35500) | reverse complement strand
CATCCGCGACCACGTCGGTATTCCAATAGAACTTGCGCTCGCCAGCGTAGACAAGCGCCTTCGCGACGAAGGAATCCGCGACAACGTTTCGCTTGTCGCAGGCGGCAGTATCCGCTCAAGCGCCGACATAGTAAAAATCGTCGCGCTCGGCGCGGACTGCGTCTACATCGGCACCGCCGCGCTTCTGGCGCTAGGCTGCCACCTGTGCAGAAGCTGTCACGGCGGCAAATGCAATTGGGGCATAGCGACCCAAGTCCCCGAACTCACCAAGCGCCTGAACCCCGACATCGGCTACAAACGCCTCGTCAATCTTTTGAAAGCGTGGCAGCACGAGATCATGGAAATGATGGGCGGCATGGGCATCAACTCGATTGAAAGTTTAAAAGGAAACCGACTAATGCTTCGCGGCGTTGGGTTGAATGAGAAGGAACTTGAGATTTTGGGGATTCGGCACGCGGGGGAGTAGAAGGAATCGCTTTTTGATTATTTGAGTGAATTTGGTGTTTTTTATTAAGATATGAACTTATCCTGAAAACCGAGCCTATCCAAAATTATTCATTCTATTTCAATCGAATAATGTCCTCTGCATTTTCTTTAACTTCCATGAGTCCTCGCCCACAGGTTCGGCAATATCTTCTAAAACGTTCAATATAGTTTGATGTTCGGGGGTAACGCCGTTTTTTAATAAAGGCAAAATAGCGAATATGATTTCATTAAACGACGGATTATGCCCCTCTCTTTCCATCCGCCGTAAGTAACTTAGCAGATAAAAGTTTATTCTTAACCTTACGTCAATTTGGGTTTGGAATTTGGTGTTTTTCTTGATACTGTATCTTTCAGTTTTTGAATCATAATCAAATCTGTCAAGTAAAAGAGGCGTTAAATCGGTATATTCCTTTCTCAATAAATCAAGGAAACCTAATTCCAAACCTTTGATAATTAATTCATCGTTAATCTGCTCTAATGTCGCGCTTTCATCTTTAGCAATTAATCCTTCGATAACCTGTAGTACAATTTCACCTATGTCCATACCTAGATTTGCTTTCAATACCGCTCTCGGGTTGCGAACTTTCCTAAAGTTTATAATAAGCTGTCCGGATAAAACTGTAAATGGGTGCTGCCTTTTTTTAAAACTTGTCTGCCCGTTTTTTTGAGGGACAGCGCCAACATATTCAAAGCCGCACTTTTCACACGTTTCTATTATTAAATGCCAAAACCCCGGGTCTTTATGGGCAAATACAAACGAAAGCCAGCGGTCAAATTTTAGGACACGGTACATCTCTTGTATGCTTTTTGCGATCAATGCATTATATTCATCTTTTGATTTATTATGCGAGCCGCCTTCAATCGCTTCCAATGAATAGTCTTCTTCAGTTACCTGTAAATCAAGCCATGCATTCCACATAGTTGATAAATCTAAATAGGGTATTTTTTTACCATAAGGCGGATCTGTATAAATATAATCAATACTTTCTTTAGGAAGAAATGAAAGATTTGTTGCACTGCCCTTAATAATTTGAGCGCCTGACATCATATCCTCTGCCGATTTTTGATGTAATAAACACAGGCCCTCTATTTCTTTTTTTGCAACCAGTATTTTTTTATACCGTGATTTAAAATACGGCATTATTTCTATATAAGCAGGTTCCTTGGCAATTCTGTAACGGTAGTATCTAAAAATACTGCTATCTCCACCTCCTTCCACTCTGTGTTCAGAAGAATGGTATGTTAAATTTATTTTATTCAACAGCCCTGAAAACATTAACAATAATGTATTTCTGATATTTTTGTCTTTTTCTTTCTTTATTATTGCCTTTAGTAAGGAGAGTTGGGCTAGTTGCTCTTTGCTAAACAAATCCGGCACTGTTTCAACATCAGAGCCTTTAGGAAGTTTTAATTTCAGCGGCCCCGGGTATTCCGACAGTATTCTTTTTACATCGCTTTTTGCCATCGGTTTTTTGGATGAATATTCCTTTATCACTCTTTGATAACTCTCTGAAAGTTGGGCAAAATTTACAGGAACTAAAAGAGAATTGACTATAAAAACAGCCATCGGATTAATATCTATGTTAACGGCCTTGCGGTTGTTAACCAGCGCCTCAATTGCCGTAACGCCGCTCCCGCCGAACGGATCCAAAATTGTGTCGCCATGCTGGCTAAAATTCTTAATATATGAGCTTACTACATTCCATGTTTGTCTGGTGAAGTAGCCATGAACGCCAAAATGACGTTTGGCTTGCTGTTTTTTTACAGGAATTTCCTCAAGTAATGGCCTGTTTAAATAATCGAATGTTGTTTGGGGGGTTGTAAAAGTTTCATAAGCAAACACTTTTCCTGATTGAAAGCTATCAGGCGATAATGTCTTTTTAAGCAACTGCCAATATTTGTTTATTTCGCTAATTCTGAAATATATAATTGGTTTTTCTGTATCTGTCGTTCTATAACAGGCGAACTCTGTACCGTTACATAACGCGAAATAGGTACTTCTGATTTCGGGGTGCGTCGCATAAGAGTAAACCTGCTCAACATTATCGTCATTGATGATTTTTTGATTAGGGGCTTTTGCGTCTAACACCCATGCAAACCTATTTTCCACTTTTAATATATAGTCAGGGATCAAAGTTACGGCTCTTTTTTTGCTGCCTACTTTTAAGTATTGGCTTTTGAGCTGCTTTTCCCGCAAAATATTTTCATGAGTAAAGCCAAGTTCCTTTAGAATAGGGTCAATTATTACCGCTCTGACATCGGCTTCTTTAAAATCTTTATTTGAAGCAATTTTTTCAAAATCAAAATTGCCGAATAATTTTTGGCGTATTTCTATATCCGCTTCATCTGTTTCTTGCACCGGTTTTTCGGGTTTGTTTTTTGAGGCATTGGGCTTTGTTGTTTTTTTCGGTTTTTCCATGTTATATTGAGCCTATCATATTTTATGATAACAAGCCACCACCCGTCCTTCAACCTTTATTTCTTCCAGTTCGTTACCCGAATACCGCCGTGGTTCGTAGGCGGGATTTGCGCTTATCAGTTCTATGGTCTTGTTGGCGTGGTCAAAGTCCACACGCTTAACCAACAAGGTATTGCCCACAGAAACTACATAGATGCCGTTACCTTCGGTTTGTTTGATATTGAAAATGACTATATCCCCGTCGTTGATACGTTCGTCAATCATGCTGTCCCCTGAAACATGGACGGCTTTGAGGTTTTGAGGGTTGTGGGGGCGCAAGAGGTCATAGAGTATGGGGATGTACTGTTTTTCGATGTGGTCTTGTATTTCCCGGCCTTGCCCTGCGGCGGCTTCCTGATCGAGCAGTTCTATTTCTGCGGTTTCGCTTTCCATGCCGGACGGCCCCTTGCCGTAGATGAGCCAGTTCAGATTAACGCTGTAGACGGAAGAAAGCCGCTCCAGCACCTCGCGGGGGGGCTTTTGGGTTCCCCTTTCCAGGTGGTAATTATGGGAACGGGAAATGCCTAAGCTTTCGGCAAAGGCGGATTTTGACAGCCCTGACCTTTCAAGGATAAATTGATACCTTTCAGCCTCGTTTTTCATTGACAGCTCCTATTTCTCTGTATATAATATATATACATATTGTTATTTTATGGCAACATGGCTCTTTTGTAAAGAGGGAAATCAAAACTTTTGAGGAGAAAAAATGGCTGGAAAAACTGTATCTGTAGCACCATACCGACGCTCATCACCTTATCAATCTTTTAAGTTGTTTATGTAATTCACAAATTCATCTACGGACATGGTATTTTCTAAAACAAGCCCTTCAAAGTCATCAATAAAATATGAAATATCCGCTTCGTCATCGTATTCATCTATCAAAAAATTGTACTTACCAAATTCATTTATTAAATCATTTTCTATTTCCTCAAACGGTGAATCAATACAGTCGTGTTCATCAAGATATTTCTCCGCTTCCATCATATTATCTGGAAGGTAGATTGCGCGATTACCGCCAAATAAATGAATAATTTGGTACATATATTTTCGCCATTCATCCCTTATTATTTTATCCATACGAAACCAGCCAAAAAACCTATAGGGCGGTTCACAAAAATATATTTTATCGGTGGAAAAATCTAACTGGAAGTCCAAAAATCCATAAAACTCTATGTTGTCATATCCGTCATCATGCCGGATGCGATACGTCCATTCCCAATTTTTTCTTTCTTTTATTTCTTTAATTCTTTGTTGGATTTTATCTCTTAGAACTTGTTTATCGTTTGGGTCTTCAAGGTATGACTGTTCCCAAATAATGACTAAGGCTTTCAGATATTCTTCATTAACTAAATTAAAATTATCAAGTTTGTTTTTTATTTCTTGGGCGATTTCTTCAAAATCCCTGTTTTTGAAGTTTATTGTATGGTTTCCATATTGACAAAGGTCAACGCCCATGAATTATCTCCTAAAAAAGGCAACTGCCCGGAGGGATTCGAACCCTCTGCCGTCCATACCGGAAACCCGGCAAGGCTCTGCTACCTATATTCGAGTCCTAGACAGTTACCAAAAAAAGTATATTACCAGCAGAAAATGAAGTCAATGAGATATTAACTCTATTCGCCATAATTAAAATTACGGTTATTTTAGCCTTTCATCTTCCCCAACGGCCTGACCGTCTTCAAGCCCCAGTCGTAATGGCTCGACGTGTTAGAAATAAAATACGCGCCCAATGATGTGGTTCCTGTCCATGGGTATTTCTTCTTCGAGAAAAGTTCATCGTCGGTGTGTTTTTCGATTAAAGCCGTTATTTCCTTGTGGCTCTTTTTGAACATGGTAATCGCTTTTTTTAAGTCAGTCCCTTTATATTTTTCCCAAATTATGCGGTTTAGTTTGGGCAGTGTTTGAAATGTAAACCCCTCCGCGGGAATTGCCGGTTTCTTGCCGGACATTCCAACTTTGTACCAATTTTCCATCATCAAATGCCATTCGTGTAAATGACAAATAACGTCGCTTACAGTTTTGTCCCGCTCGTTTAACTCGTTCTTTTTAAAAGTTTTTGTTTTAATTTCATCAGGCAGCTCTTCGATAAACTTCAGTAATTTATTGAAGTTTGCTTCGGATAGTTCGAGTAGTTCCTTTTTGTTTGTGAGTCTTGGCATTTTTCTCCTCCAATAAGATAAGCTTTAAACTGGCGAACCTGACTGCTTGAGCCGCCAACCACATAAAGAGAAGATTTATTTTAAAAAAGAAACAATAGCGGCAAAAAAAAGGCTGGGTCTTCAGCCTTTGTGTTTAGCTGAAGTTTTCCCAGCCCCGCTTTTTTAAGCTTTGCCTGCCTTTCCAGCCTTACCTGCTTTGCCTGCCTTTCCGGCTTTACCCGCTTTGCCTGCCTTTCCAGCCTTGCCCGCTTTTCCAGCTTTTGCTCCGCCTTGCTTTGCCATAATTTTACCCCTCCATAAAATATTTTAATGGGTTACAAAATAACCCATTAATGCCTCTTGTCCTCACCCTTGATGAATCATAGTACATATTAGCAAATGCGCGCAAATTTGTCAACAAAATTATTAGTCAGTTTATTCATTACTATTCCTTTACCTGTTTATTAACCTTGCTTTAAGACTGAATGTAAACGGCAGTTTCCTGTCAAAAAACGGAAAATGGTACTGCCCGTTACCGCAATCCTCCATTCCGCCGGGGTTATAATATAAACTGTCATATTCATTGAAAAACTCTATGGTTAACCCTGCCCTGGCCAATGAATTGATTATGTCGCTGACCTTATACATCCATTCATAGTTGTTTCCCATTTTGTTATCCGAACAATAGTCGGGCATTTCTTCATAGCGTTCAGGCTCTCTGACAAAATACGGGTATCTTATCTCCAGTTTGTTTTCTTTTAACTTTTCCTCGTCAAAGATCATGTAGAAAGGATGTCCGTCCAGCGCATAAAAAACGCCGTTTTCGTTCAGCAAATGCTTTACCGCCCCCGCCCATTTGTTTAAATCGGGAAGCCAGCATAACGCTCCTTCCGATGTGAACACCATGTCGTATTTTTTATGATGTTTCTCCCTTAGTTCCATAATATCAGATTCAATAAAATCGATATTTTTGACGCCTAATTCTTCCGCCATCTCTTTTGCGTAAAAAATATTATCGGGAACTAAATCCACTCCGGTAACAATCGCCCCTTTTTTCGCAAGCAGAACAGTATCGGCTCCGGTATTGCATTGAAGGTGAATTACCGTTTTCCCGGAAATGTCTCCCAATTCTTCTTCAATAATTTGGCTAAAACCGTGCCTATTCTCCCGCAATGCCTTTCTGAAATGTTCATAATGACTCTGCGACAACATTCCCCATGCGGCTTTGTTTGATTCAATCTCTTTCATATATTAAACTCGTTATATATACATTCAATTTGATGGGTTTTTTAAATTCTGTCAATATGATATGTGAAATACGGGCGTACATTATTGTTTTATATATTTCCCTCTTTCTATGTTCCATATATAATTATTCCATGCTAATTCCGTATATTCATCATCAACAACCTCAAGTATTCTGAATCCATTTCCAATATATTCCGCTGAAGGAAATGGATCATAATAATTTATAAAGACAGGCACTAAACATAATTCCTCCAGTTCATTTTTCGCGCTATTGAACCCGTAAACACAAAATATATCGCCTATATTCTTATAAAATGAATATAATGAGATTTCGCTATTTTCGTCATTATTATAATCACCAACCGCGATAGCACCATTTTCTATTATTTTTCCGATTAATTTTTCCATTAATATTGTATAATTATTAAACGGAACAAAATCACCGCAATAATAATGATTAAGGATATTTTGATTGTCATCAAAAGTATATAAATAATACACATTGCCTTTTGGATTAAACCAACATACCAAAAATGTTAAGAAATCAGGTATAAAGTTATCTATTTTATTAATTGACGTAATATTCATTAATTGTGTTATTTCCATTGATACATCCTTGAACCCATAATAATCATCCTGATATTCAATAATTTTATTTTTGTAATATTCAATAGGATGAATCATTTCAATTTTGTTTGTATTTTTTGCAGAAAATGCCTGTGGATCATTATTTACGGCTAAAATTTCCAAATTATCATTTTTATCGGTATTTTTATTATTGCATGAAAACAAAATAAAAATGAGCAATGACAAGCTGATAATTTTCATGCTGATTTATTTATAATGAGAAAGTAAAAATATTGGTTTTAGCTATTTCCACTTCCCATGTTAAATTATCGTAAATGACGTTGCAGAAAGCGGTAATATATGCGGGATAATTTCCGCTTGTCAGATGACCGCTTTCTTTTAACGCGTCAGATATTAACGGTTCGAAATTCCATGTCAATGCGTTTACCGGTTTTTCCCCGGCGCCAATATTTGCGCCGTCCCAATCTATAGATGCCCTATAATTATATTTTAGCGGAGCATATTCTACTTCTGCGGAGAAAACCGGTTCACAAGACAATGTTACGCTGGAATAAATTTCATTAAGGCGGAGTTCTATGCCCTTGCCAAAATAAATGCCGGAATACGGAATACATTCCACATATACAGAAGCAATGTCTTCAAAATCCCCGTTTTGAAAAGCGGCGAGAACAGAGTATTTTTGACCCGCTTTTACAAAGGGAAAAACAACAGTACCTGTCTGCTTTACCTGTACCAATGAATCGTCTCTGATATCCGAGTATTTTGAGACAAGTTCATGGGGATTTGTTACATTTTCCATTTCCCCGCTTTCAGAAATAGAAAGAAAAATACGCGCTGTTTCCGGTGGAATATTGTCAAAAGTAAGGCGTATGCCTTCCGCGACAGTCTCTGCTTTTAACCCGATATTCGCATTTGATTGTTGGGCTTTATTTGAGGCACAGCCAAAAATTGCCAAGGCAAGGCCAAAAATAAAGACGGCTTTATTAAAATTCCAAATTTGACGCATAAATGTAACTCCTGTATACATCATAACTTCTAATTTCAGTTATTTCAAGATAATTATCGGCATTTTCCTGACAAAGTGTATCTTCGCCTTGATATCCGCCGTTGCAATTTTGCGCGAAGGTTTCATCAATAATGTGGGTTCTTTTTCCGTCAACGTTAAAACCGTTTAATAAAGCCAAAAATAACGCTATCATTTTGTCCCCCTTTCACTTTAAAGCTGATTGATTAAAATATAACTTTTTATTGTATGCCGGGCTGTTCCAAAATTGCCGTTCACTGTTCCAAAATTGCTTTTTTATTTATGACAGCTAATGGTATTAAAGCGGTCTTTTTACAATGGGGAGATATATATCGAAAACATTCTCCGTTTTGCCCATACTGCGCTCATCGTAAAGTTCAAAGGCGAATCCCTTGCTGTCAATTTCATATCCTGAATTCGGCAGCCATTCGGAAAAAATATACTGCCATGTATCTTTGCCTGCTGTCGGAAGATTTTCTTCATCGCCGGGCAATGTTGTGAAAACCGCAAATACGGCCCTGGGTATCGTATAGACATCATAATCGGCGGGAATATTATGACGCTCTTTTACCTCAACTCCGACAAAATATAAAAAATCGCCGTTTTCGCAATAATCGGGAAAACAGGCTCCGTATTCCGCATGATATTTCAGGAAGGATTCGCCGTGTAATTTTTCCAGTCTTCCGTCAGTTCTACATTCCTTCCAGAATTCGGGAATTGGTTTTACCTTTTCCCAGTCTGAGGGATTTGTTTTAAGAGAATAGCCAGCTAATTTAAAAGCCGCTCTCCTTGCAATTATTTTTGGTTCTATCGCGCAGCCGGGTATAAATTGATCCAGCTCCTTCAGGACAGGCAGTTTTGGAACATTGAATGAAGCAACCGTACGGTATATTTCAGGAGGACATCCGAAATAACGGCGGAACGCTTTTGAAAATCCTGAATGTGTTTCAAATCCGTAATCAATAGCTATATCGACTATCCGTCTGCCGGAGCCAAGTTCACAAGCCGCGTAAGCCAGCCGTCTGTTTCTTACATATTCCATGATTGAACTGCCGACGCCGCACTGAAACATCCGGCAGAAATAATACGGAGAAAAGCCTGCCCGTTCCGCCAGTTTTTCAACATTCAGTTTTTCTTTTATGTTCGCGTCAATATACAGAAGCATTTCCTGTAAAATACCGGTGTAATTCAATTTTTTGCCTTCCTTAATAACAGTATACAATTTTATTTTACATTTTACTGTTCCAAAATTGCCATATTTTGCCGTGTATGGCCGCGTAAAGCTCTTACAGATACACGCAATCATGTTATAATTCCGTATGAATATATTTCTGGTCGTACTTGCTTTTTTGTTTCTCCTTGTGGGGCTTATTGGTTCGGTTGTTCCGGCGCTGCCGGGGCCTCCTCTAAGTTTCATAGGGCTGCTGCTTCTGCAATGGAGCGGATACGGAAACTTCAGTCCCGCTTTTCTGTGGGTGTGGGGGGCAATAACGGTAGCGGTGACGATAATTGATAATATTCTCCCGGCGTGGATGACAAAAAAGTTCGGCGGCTCCCGAGCGGCGGTGATTGGCTCAGTCCTGGGGCTTATAGCGGGAATGTTTTTTTTCGCTCCGATTGGTCTGCTTGTAGGACCCTTCCTTGGCGCGTTGGCGGGAGAGTTGATCAATATCCACATTCAGGCAAAGCGCAAAAAAATTAATAATACCGAGGTCAACAGTAACGATGTTGATAGTACCGAAATCGACAATGCCGATATTAACAACGCCGTTGATAAAAAAGCCGGTTATGCGAAAGCGTTTAAGGCCGCGCTGGGCGCGTTTCTTGCTTTCATAGTCGGCACGGGAGCCAAGTTGATCGTAGGCGCGCTGATGATATACTTTGCTGTTAGGGCGGTGTTTTTTTAAAGATTAAAAGGAAGCGCAGCGGTGAGTTACTAAATTCTTCCTAACGCCCGCAGCACAATTTATACTTTTTCCCGCTGCCGCAGGGACATGGATCATTGCGTCCCACTTTTGGCATTGAGCGGACGATAGTGCGCGGCGAAATGTGCCCATCAACATAAAGCCATTCGCCGTTCTCTTTTTTGAATTTCGCCGTTTCATGATGTATGTCTTTAAGACCGTCTTTTTCATAAGATGCCTCGAATTCCACAACGCCCTCTGTGTCACCAGCGCCGCCCTTTTCAATCGAAATGATTTTAAGACCGAGCCATGTTGAATTCTCGCTCCAGTCGCGGGTTGATTTATAGTCAATGTCGTTCTTGCCGCGATGCGCGCAGGTGTTGATGATGTAGTCGATGGCGTGTTCAACATAGGCCGAGTAACGGCTTCGCATGAGAACTTCGGCGGTGGGGGCTTTTGCCCTGCCTTCGATGTACGGCTCGCAGCAGGCGGAATAATCGCGGCCTGAGCCGCAGGGGCATTGTTTCATTGGATCATTATAATATGAAGAATATCATGATGTCAGTCGGCGCCCGGCATATACCTTGACACAAATCCCCTTTTTTAGTATAAAGAATCGAACAAGGACGTTCATTAAATGGTGCGGGAGAAATCGGCAGGAGGCTTTTCCCATCATGTAGTGAACGTCTTTTTTGTGCCAAAACAGGGGGCAAATGAGTGAAAAAGGTCTATGTAAACGAAAAGTGGTGCCTGGGCTGCCATTTGTGCGAGTATTACTGCGCCTTTGCCGGTACAAACGAAAAGGA
>JGI24697J35500_11274844_pt1 | contig 10683 bp, 9 predicted proteins | sample TergutMp193P1_FD_35500 | JGI IMG/M metagenome (IMG submission 35500) | reverse complement strand
ACAGAGCGATACAGTATCTTATATTCTTTTTAGAGCAAGGGTAGCCTCCTGCTAGGGGGGGGGGTATAAAACCACCTTTGGCGGGTTAAATAAATGTGGGTTATATGGGGCATTTAATATCATGGATGAAAAAAATTTAAAATTATATATTCCGCTTAATCTTTCTTATTTTGCAGATGGTGGCGGTGAAAAAACAGAAACTGCTACTAGAAAGAAAAGAGAAAAAGCTAGAGAAGAAGGGCAAGTTTTGCAAAGCCAAGAAATTGGTACTTCGGTTCTTTTAATTATTGGTTTCTTCTCTTTAAGTATTTTCGGTATTGGTGTAGTAGATGGGCTTAGAGAAGCTTTTGCTTTTAATTTTGAACACCTCACCTTAGATGGGCTAGAAGCTGTAACTAATATGAACTATATAACAGGCGTTATAGCTCATATGTTTATCCAAATAGTTTTAATTTCACTGCCTATTATGCTAATGTGTATGGTAGCAGGGCTTATTACAAACCTTGCTCAAGTCGGTTTAAAGTTTACTTCAAAGCCGCTTAAGCCAAACTTAGGCAGGCTAAACCCTATTAAAGGTTTCAAAAAAATATTTTCTATGAGAGCGATAGTAGAGCTTGCAAAATCTATGATTAAGCTAGTCTTAGTAGGCTCTATCGTATATTTAGAATTAAGCCGAGAGCTTGAAAATATATCTGCCGTTATGTTTATGCCTTTGCTTTTTTCATTTGGCTATATGGCTCAAATATCTGTTAGATTGGGTATGATAATAGGGGCATGGTTTATTATAGTTGCAATTCTAGACTATTCTTATCAAAAATATAAACACGAAAAAGATTTAAAAATGAGCAAACATGAAGTTAAAGAAGAATACAAACAAATGGATGGTAACCCGCTCATTAAATCAAAAATCCGCTCTAAAATGCGAGAAGCTAGTATGCAAAGAATGATGCAATCAGTTCCCGGGGCAGATGTTATAATAACAAACCCAACACACTTTGCAGTTGCAGTTTCTTATAATAGAGAAGCCGCCCAGCCTCCAAAAGTAGTAGCAAAAGGGGTAGACCACTTAGCAAAGCGTATAAAAGAAATCGGAAAAGATACAGGCGTTACAATAGTTGAAAATAAAGAAGTTGCAAGGGCATTATATGCCGCTGTAGATGTTGGTGCTGAAATACCGTCAGAGCTTTATAAATCTGTAGCAGAAATATTAGCTTATGTGTATAAGCTTAAAAATATAGTCTAGGAGTATTAGTATTTATGAGATTCGCAAAAGAGGCCCTTTTTGGTGTAGCCATAATAGCAGTAATATTAATTTTATTAGTCCCGCCGCCAACATGGCTGCTAGACCTTTTATTAACAGTTAATATTATGCTAGGTGTAATTATATTAATAGATGCTATTTACTCAAAAGAACCTTTGGATATGTCTATATTTCCAACCGTTTTGCTTGTAACTACCCTTTTCAGAGTTATTTTAAGTATATCTAGTATGCGGCTCATTTTGGGCGAGGGCTTCGCAGGGAATGTTATATCTACCTTTGGTGATTTTGTCGCCGGGGGTAATATGGTAGTCGGTATTGTTATTTTCTTAGCTTTGGTTTTAGTAAACTTTATAGTAATTACAAAAGGTGCTGAAAGGGTCAGCGAAGTTACAGCCCGTTTCACATTAGATGCAATGCCTGGTAAACAAATGGCAATCGATGCAGACTTAAACACAGGGCTTATAGATGAAGAAGAAGCAAAAGCGAGAAGAAAGAAAATTCAAGATGAAGCAAGTTTTTATGGTTCAATGGATGGTGCCACAAAGTTCGTTAAAGGAGATGCAATATTCACTATAATTGCAACTTTAATAAATATTATAGCAGGCGTTATTTTAGGAGCAACAGGCGAAGCGACAGGCGTGCCGCTTCCAATAGGCGAGGCTTTCCAAATATATACTCTTATGACAATAGGAGATGGGCTAGTTAGTATTTTGCCCGCAATTTTAATCTCTCTTGCTACAGGTATGATAGTTACAAAAGCTACAAACGAAAGCGATATTACAGAAGCAATATCTACTCAAATTTTTAGCAGACCCCTTGCGTTTTTCATAGCTGGTGCGTCTTTGTTATTGCTATCACTAACACCTATGCCAACTCATATTTTCCTTCCTCTAGGAATAGTGCTTATTTTACTAGGATTTAGACTTTCAAATAAGCAAAAATTAGAACGCATTGAAGAAGAAATAGCAGCAGTGGAAGCAGAGCACCAAACAGGGGCTGGCAGCGGTGGTGCTCCAGGGCTTAAAGGACCAGAAAATGTTACTAGCCTTTTAAATGTAGATTCTATATTGTTAGTTTTTGGCTATGGGTTAATTCCGCTAGTAGATTATAACCAAGGTGGTGATTTAGTCGATAGAGTAATAATGATTCGTAGGCAAATTGCAATAGAGCTTGGAGCAGTAATACCGCCAATCCGTATGCGAGATGATATAAAGCTTGGGCCAAACCAATATCGAATTTTAATAAAAGGCGTTGAAATTGCAGGTGGTGAAATTCTTTTTGACCATTACATGGCAATGAACCCGGGCTATGTTGAAGAAGAAATTGAAGGTATCGAAACAGTAGAGCCTTATTTAGGGCTTCCTGCTCTTTGGATAAATGAAAGGCAGCGTGAAAAAGCCGAAGCTATGGGCTATACAGTAGTAGATGCACCAGCTATTATCGCAACCCATTTAACAGAAGTAATTAGAGATAACTTAGCAGACTTATTAACGAGACAAGATACACAAATGCTTATCGAAACTGTTCGTGAAACACACCCTATATTAGTTGAAGAGCTTATGCCTAAGCTAATGTCTATAGGTGATATTCAAAAAGTTTTAGGAAATCTTTTATCCGAAGGGATAGCTATAAGAGATTTAGTAACAATTTTAGAAACTTTAGCAGATTATGCTGTAAGCACTAGAGATACAGATATGTTAACAGAGTATGTTCGCCAAGCATTAAAACGCTCAATTTCCGCAAGATATTTTGATAACGAAGTGAACACAGTTATTACTCTGGACCCAGAATTAGAACAGACAATAATGACAAACGTTCAGCAGACAGAGCAAGGCTCTTATATAGCTCTGGACCCTGTTGTAACAGGGAAAATACACGATAGCTTAAAAGAGCAAGTTTCAAAATTAGCTTCTATGGGGCTAACACCAGTTATTTTAACTTCTCCAATAGTTAGAACTTATTTTAAACGCTTAGTTGAGCAATCTGTTCCAGATTTAGTAGTCCTTAGTTACAATGAAATAGAATCAAATATAGATATTCAATCGATAGGAATGGTTACTGTTAATTAACTCTTGGGCGGCGATTTGTTTTGGCATTCTACAAAAGGTTTTAAAAAAGCTGCAAAGTAATATGTTAAAACGATACAAAGTTAACAGGCTATATAAGTTTTAAATTAGGAGGTAAATTTCAAATAAGAGGGGAGGTGTTAAAAAAATATGGAAGCTCAAAAATTTGTAGGCAACACTGAAGAAGAAGCAATAGCACATGCCAAAAAAGCTCTAGGTGAAAATGTGCTCATTTTAAATGTTGAAAAAATTAAAATAAAAAGCCTTTTCGGTATCTCAAAAAAAGTTGAATTTGAAGTTAGTGCAATGCCTGGTGAAAAGAAAGAAGAAACTATTTCAAAAATCGGCGAAGATTTTATGAAACAAATGATTTCATTAACTAAGCCAAATAGACCGCCAGAGAATACTTCAAAACAAATTGGCAATACTAATTTATATTCACAAAGTTTAAAGGCAGAGCCGAATCCAAAACAAACTTATGCGAAAGAAATTTATTCAAAAGAAGAAAAAGCTCCAAATTTAAAAATTGCAAATTCTGCAAGAGACAATTTTGAAAATAAAGAATTTAAAATCGAAAATTTTGAAAAAACTTTTAATCTTTTGGTGCAAGAAGATTTAAGCAAAGAACTTTTGAAAGAACAAGAGCTCTTGGAAAAAGAAAAACGCATAAAAGAGCTTGAAGAAAAGCTAAAAGCTCTGGAAGCGGAAACTGCAAAAAAAATAGAAACGCCAATAAAAGAAGAGAGCAAACACCAGAGCGACTTTATAAACCCAGTTATACAAACCTTTTATGAAGAATTAATTTTTAATGGAGTTTTGCCCGAAATTGCAAAAATGCTCCTCTCTGATTTAGAAGAAGAAACTGAGATAAGTAAAATAGGTGCTTTTGTATATAATAAAATTATAGACATTTTGAAAATGCCGACCCCTATTAAAAATAGCTCTTATGATACAAAATTTATATTTTTCTTCGGTCCCACAGGTGTAGGCAAAACGACTACTATAGCAAAAATAGCTTCTAAACTCGTTTTAGAAGAAAATGAAAATGTAGCTATGATAGCAGCAGACACATATAGAATTGGTGCCACAGAGCAGCTCAAAATTTATGCAAATATTTTATCAACTAGTATAGATATAATATACGAGCCTAAAGAATTTTCAGCAAGTGCTATTAAGTTTCAAAATGAGGGCAAAAGTATAGTTTTAGTTGATACTGCTGGTCGCTCTCATAAAAAAAGTGAAAATCTTACAGAATTAGTAGAGCTTTTAGATACCCCCTTTATTAATGAAAAATTCCTAGTTTTAAGCTCTGCTACTAAATATGAAGATTTAGAAGATATCATTTTACAATTTTCAAAATTGGGTCGGTTTAGAATTATTTTAACTAAATTTGATGAAACGCTAAGCTATGGCAATGTTTTAAACTTATGCGTTAAGTTTGGAATAGAAATAGTTTATATTACTACTGGGCAAAATGTGCCTTATGATATTGAAATTTTAAGCCCGCAAAAAATAGCAAAAGCACTACTCGGAATAGAGGTTTACCAATAATGAAAGACCAAGCTGAAAGCCTTAGAAATTTAGTTAAAAAGCCTGTTTTAGAAAAAGCTGAAATAAAAGGTGCTGCACAAAATAAATCCTCAAATTCAGTTAAAAAACCACGCATTATAACCGTTGCAAGTGGCAAAGGCGGTGTTGGCAAAAGCAGTTTCGTTCTAAATGTAGCTATGTGCATGGTTCAGCGAAATATAAAAGTTTGTATCATAGATGCAAATTTTGGCATGGCTAATATATCGGCATTAACAGGCAAAGTTTCTTCTAAATCTTTAGCACAAGTCTTAAATAAAACAGTTAGCATAGAAGAAGTAATTGAAAAAATATATGGCGGCATTCATATAATATCTAGCAGCTCTGGCTTTTCAGAGCTTTCAAATATCGAAAATGAAAGTCTAGACTATTTAATAAAATCTTTTTATAAGCTAGGCAATTTATATGATATAATATTAATAGATTGTGGGTCTGGTGCGGGGGCTTCTGTTATTAAATTAATAAATGCTTCTTCTGAAGCAGTAGTTATAACAACTCCAGAACCAGCTTCTCTAATAGATGCTTATTCATTAATAAAAATAGTTAAGGCTGCAAATGGTATGGCTAATAGCTTAAATTCAATATCGCCTCTACTGTATATAGCCGTTAATAGAGTTAAAAATTATGATGAGGGCTTAGAAGTATACAAAAAAATGAGCGAGATAACAGCAAACTACACAGGCTTAGAGCTTTCTTTAATTGGTCTTATCCCTGAAGATATTAATTTACAAAAATCTATAAGAAGCCAAAAGCCTATATCAGCCCTTTATCCTAACACTATTTCTAATAAAAATTTTAATCTTATAGCGGAAAGAATTTTAGAGCGAAACACTAGCTTTGGCACATCTAACATTAGTTTTTTATCAAAGCTAAGAAAAATCTATTAGAACCACTCTTGTGTTGCTATAATACCCGAGTGTTTCTTTTGCACATTGCTAAAAAGGGAGAGAGAATGGGGAAAGAAATAGAAAAAAAAGATTTTCAATTAGAAGATAACCACATAAATGCTTTGCAAGAGATTTCAAATATTGGGGCAGGCAACGCCTTAACCGCTCTTTGCAAATTGCTACATAGAAACATAGTGATGAGCTTGCCCTCTATTAGCTTAGTTGATTTTAAAGAAGCTAGCGATTTTCTAGGCGGTTCTGAAAAAGTTATGCTAGGTATTTTAAGTAACGTTCATAGCGACCATGTAGATGGTATAATTATGTTTCTATTAGATTTAAACCATGCAAAAACTTTAATTTGTTCTGTTTTGGGGCGTGAATTTTCAGAAGATTTTGAATTAGGGGAATTAGAACTTTCAGCAATAACAGAAGTTGGGAATATATTGAACTCTTCTTATTTAAATGCCATTTCTGCCCTTTTAGATGAAAGGCTTGTATCTTCTATACCTCACGTTTCTATTGATATGGCAGCGGCTATCCTTTCTGTGCCAGCTATTGAATTTGGGAAAGTTTCAGATGAATCTTTACTCATAAAAAATACATTTGAGCTTGAAGAAAAAAATATAGACGGTTATTTTTTATTCGTTCCAGATGTTGATTCTTTTAAATTTGTTTTTAGTTCTTTGGGGCTATCTTAGAATATATAGCCTTTTATGGGTAAAAATATGTTCAGATAATAAGGATTTGATGAGTGATTATAATTCCTTTATATGGCCAAATTCTAAAACAATTTAACGAAGTATGGGCATATTTTTATCTACACCAGTTAGGAGGTTTTTATTATGAGCAATAGTCCAGCGAAAACAATTATTGTTGGCATGGCAGACCTTAGCGTTTCTAAGTCTCCAGATGTGTTAACTACTCTTGGGCTTGGCTCTTGTGTTGGTATCGTTTTGCATGATGCTGTAAATAAAATTGGCGGGCTTGCCCATGTTATGCTTCCAGATAGTAAAACAATTACAAATAATTCTAATATTGCTAAGTTCGTTGATACGGCTGTTGTAGATATGTTAGAAAAAATGAAAAGACTTGGAGCTAATAAAATTCATATTAAAGCTAAACTTATAGGTGGTGCTCAAATGTTCTCAGTTGTAGCTAACAATGAAAAAATGAAAATAGGTGAAAGAAATGTTGAAGCTTCTGTGCTCATTTTGAAAAATTTAAATATTCCTATTTTAGCACAAGAAGTTGGGAAAAACTATGGTAGAACTGTAGAATTTAACATTGCCACAGGGGCAGTATTAGTAAAAACTATATCCCAAGGCAATAAATTAATTTAAAACCCGCCTGTTTTTTATAAAAAAAGCTTGGCAAAAAACTATATAAGCTGCCCCTCTAGGGCTCAAAGGAGAATAAGCTTTTTATTATGGAAGAAGAAAAAAACTTACAAGCTTCAGAAAGTGTAGAGCCTATAGACCCTCCAAAAGATACAGAGGTAATCGAAGAGCAAATATTAGCAGAAGCAGAAAAATTAAAAATTGAAGATGATAGAATAAAAGAGGAAAATAGAGAAATCGCAAAGCAAAAAGCTTTAGAGCAATACTATAGAGATAAATATATAGATAGAATACACGTGTTTATTGCTATAGTAGGTGGGCTTTTGGCTTGGGTTATAATTTATGCTTCTGGAAATCTAAGCATTAATGAAATGCTTTTTCGCATGGTAGTAGTAATTGCTGTTTTTTATGGAATAGGGCTTTGGTTTAGAGCTTACATAAAAAAAAGATTTTTGATAAGTGAAGAAGAGCTTTTAGCATACTTAGGCTTTGAAGAAAGAGCTTTGGAATATGAAAGAATGCAGCAAAAAGAAGAAGAGCTTAGAAAGCTTCAAGAAGAAAAGCTCATTCTAGAAAAGAAAATAAGAGACCAAGAAAAAGAAGCCAAAGCAGCAAGTGAAGCAGGATTAGACTTAAATAGAGCAGAGCCTATATTCACAGAAGAAGATATTATAAATTCTTTTAACATAACACCTAATAATGAAGAAGAACCAGACTTTAGCATATCTAGCGATTTAGAAGCGGAGTATACAGATGAAGAAGGATACAAAGGATAATAAAGATAATGGCAATATCGATGAATTATGGAAAGCTTATGATTTAAACAAAACAAAACCCATAAGGGACAAGCTAATTATTCACTACTCATCTTTAGTTAATTTTATCGCCGGAAGAATGTATACACACCTCGTAGGCAAAGTAGAATATGACGATTTAGTAAGCTATGGCATTTTTGGGCTTATAGACGCTATAGATAGGTTTGATTATAAAAAAGGTGTAAAATTTGAAACTTATGCACCTTTAAGAATTAGAGGGGCAATTGTTGATAGTATACGCAAAATGGATTGGGTTCCGAAAGATTTAAGGCGAAAAAGTAAAATTGTTGAAGCCGCTTTTGAAGCTCTTTCTGAAAAGTTACAAAGAGAGCCTGCAGATGAAGAACTAGCAGCCGAGCTAAACCTTTCATTAGCCGAGTTGAGAGCTTTAATTAGCAAAACAACTTTAGTAAATTTAGTCTCTTTAGATGAATATTCAGACCAAAGCCATGAATTAAACTTATATTCCACTTCAGAAACGCCAGAGCTTTCATACGATAAAGTAGAGCTTGCTAATATTTTAACTAATGCCATTGATAATCTAAAGGAAGCAGAAAGAAAAGTTATAACTTTGTACTATTTTGAAGAGTTAACTCTTCGTGAAATTTCAGAAGTTTTAGAAGTTTCCACTTCCCGTATTAGCCAAATACATTCAAAAGCTATGCTTAAGCTTCGTGCTAAACTTGGGCAATATCAACATTTATTAGATATTTTTTAGACTTTAGTTTTTCAAAAATTTTCTTTTGGCACTATCTAATAAAGGTTAGGAGGTTTGCTAAAAATTAAAAATATAATACCGCAGGCAGCATGTGTGTTAATAGCCGATGATAATAAACAGATAGCAACTATTTTAGCTGAATATGCAAAAAAAGAAGGTTATTCACCAGAGCTTGCACACAATGGCGAAGAAGCCCTCCAAAAAGCTTTGAATAAAGATTTTTCTATTATCCTTTTAGATGTTATGATGCCTATTTATGATGGTTTTTACGTTTGCCAAAAAATACGTCAAGTGAAAAATACACCTATAATAATGATAACTGCTAAAGGTGAAGATTATGAGAAAATTATGGGTTTAGACAACGGAGCAGATGATTACATAGTAAAACCTTTTTCTCCAAATGAAGTAATGGCTAGAATGCGTGCTATTTTAAGAAGAATAGACAATCTTAATAACGACCTTTTTTCTTCTGGCAGTTTAAGTATAGACATACAAAATTACATAGTTAAAGTTAACGGCGAAGTTGTAGACTTAACTAAAAAAGAAGTTGAGATTTTGTATACTCTAGCCGCTAATAAAACAAAAACTTTCACACGTGAAAATTTGCTTGATAGTGTTTGGGGCACCGACTATTTTGGAGACACACGCACCGTAGATAGCCACATAAAAAGATTGCGTTTAAAGTTAGGTGATGAGGGGTCTAAAATTAAAACTATTTGGGGTGTTGGATACAAATTTGAAAACTAATTTTATAGGGAGAAACTCATGCAAAATTTTTTGAAAAAAACCGTAGCAACTTTTACTTTAATAGCAACAATATATACACCAGCTTTTGCAAATTTTTATGAACCCCACCAAAATAGACCTTTAGTTACTATTATTGAAACTATTTTAAACGAAGCTCTAGGCTATGAAGAAACTTCAGAAATGCCACAGCTTGCACCATTTCAAAATACTATAAATTTTGCATTAGAAATAATAAATGCACGTATGGAAGCCCACAATGTTACAGGCTTAACAATAGCACTTGTTGATTCTGAAAAAGATTTCACATGGGCACAAGGCTTTGGTTATGCAAATACAAACCTTAATCTCCCTGTAAATGCAGACACACTATTTCAAATAGGTTCTACAAGCAAACCTTTTACAGCTATAGCAATTATGCAAGCAGTAGAAATTGGTTTAATTAATCTTGATAACCCAGTTAACACATATCTTACAGATTTTATACACGATAGTGTTACAGTCCGCCAATTATTAAATAACACAAGCGGCATAGTTACAAATTTTTTAAGAGATTTTTTAACAATTGGTTCTATACATGGCACAGCCCAATTTAAAGACATAATACCTTTTTTGAATAGCACAAATTTAACTTTTGAACCAGGCACACAGTTTGAATATGCAAACAATAATTGGCAGCTATTAGGTATGATATTAGCAAGCGTACACGGGCATGAAAATCTTTTTAATGGCTTTGTATATGAAACAGATAGCGTGCTTCAAAATATTGGTATGGAACGAAGCACATTTATGTTTTCTCCATATTTAACAAATATTGCTATGCCGCATACATCTTCTGAATTAGAACAGCATGGGATGTATTTAGTATCACAGCTTCCAGCAGGCTCTATGCTTTCTAGTGCAAATGATATGGCAATTGCTATGAAGTATATGTTAGGCGGAAATTTAGATTATTTAATGAAAAGCCATACAAATAATATAGAAGATTTATCATTTATGCCTAGCATGGAATGGTATGGGCTAGGCTTTATGCAAATAAACGACGGTTCTTTAACGACAATAGGCCACGGCGGAAATATCGTTCACTATCATACAGAAATGATAATGCACCCAGAAACAGGGCTTGGTGTTTTTTTGTCAACAAATAGTACAACAGGGGTAAATATAGCAAGCACTACAGCCCGTGATATATTGTTAACGGCGGTTAATGAAAAACTAGGTATAGAGAACCCTATAGAATATATTATAGAAGAAACAGAGCTTGAATA
>JGI24697J35500_11274845_pt1 | contig 10693 bp, 9 predicted proteins | sample TergutMp193P1_FD_35500 | JGI IMG/M metagenome (IMG submission 35500) | reverse complement strand
ATTATCCGTTATGGCTCGCCCGTTCGCTAGAATTTAGTCCGCACCACCCAGATAATTGGAAAGGCTGGCATGGCTACCAATATGGGGAAACAGGCGAATTTCCGGGCATCGATGCCTTTGTAGACAAAAATTTCTTCATTGATGACGTCATCATACGTTAGGCCCTTTAATAAAGGGCCGTTTTTTATAGGGCGCTTTAATCAAAGACCGCGTCCATCTTATTAGGGACGGAAACGGAAACGTAATCGCCGAGTTCGTGGGGGATTTTAAAGATTAAAGTAATTTTTGTAGGGGTGAAATAAGTATGGACGTCAGAAGTCAAGCTCGTATCGGCCTGATTGATCAAGTCTTCGATGCCGTGGGGAAATAAAGCGTTCATATCGCCGCCCATGCCGATGATTTTTTCTTCGACCATATCGTACACGATATCGATGAAATCACCGTCAATAAGGACGATTTGGTTCAGTTGGGTGCGCCCGCCGGTTTTTAAGTCGATGTTCAATGTGGAAAGGAAATTTTGAACATATTCGGCTCCATCCAGTTGGCCGGTAAAGAGAATAGAAGCGTAGCGCTCATCTTGGTGGATAATCGTATAGTCGGCTTTAATCGTGGAGTTATAGCTGTTATAGGTGCTGTCCAATTCATCGACGTAAACGGTAATGACTTGGTTGATCGGATCAGCTTTGGGAGGCGCTTGAGCAATTGGTTTTTGGCTGTCCTGGGGCTGCTTTGGTTCAACGGCCGCGTTGGCGCTGTCTTTTTTAGGGGGAAGGGGCGCGCTTTTGCTTAAAATGGGATAGGAAATATTATTTTTCGTTCCTTTTTCTTTTGGTGGCAAGGCGGCAATTTCCTTCTCTTCGTTCGAATCGGAACTTTCAGTGATTTCTTCTTCTGAAGCTGGGCTTTCTTCGTGTTTTGTTTCTTGCTCCGAGCTGTTTTTATCTTCTTTAACTGAGCGGTTCTCTAAGGTTATTTCTGATTGAGGCGGTTCGCCGTAGGTTGCCGGGGTTCTGGCTTCTGTATGCCTGCATGCTGTCAAGGCAAGGATGGCAACCGCTAAAAACAAAGTTTTCATTCTTTCACCTACTCCGTAACATTTTTCTTTTATTATTGACAAGATTCTCACATTTCAATCAGAATTTCGGCAATTTCGGCATATATATAATATTAATGAAGGTGGTGTCATTATGAATGTAAGCAGTACAAAAACCTTGGATTCCAGTCGGAGCTTAATTATTGGAATGTATTCCGATAAGTTGCAGCCCTTCGTTAAAACGATGAATCGGGAATTCAGGGGAGTTTTAGTCGATTTGCTTAAAAAGAAACAATTGAACTTAGCTTTTGGGCAAGTTACCCCTATGTATACTTTTAGGACGATCAAACATCCAAAAGTGTACTTGGTAGGGCTTGGAAAATTTGAGGAATATACAACGGATCGCTGCAGGCAAGCAGCGGGAAGGGCCGCTAAGTACGTCAAAGAAGACGCAGATTTAGTGTTGGCCACATTTGGGGATGCCGAAGCAGTGGCTGAAGGGCTGCTTCTCGGCGCCTACGTTTATAAAGGCTATAAACATGAGCGCGCTTCTGAAGTAAACGTGTTTATTTATGATCCGGAAGAAACGGCTTCAAAAATAGCGAGGGGAAAAATTTTAGCGGACAGCACTAATTTGGCTCGGGACCTTTCCAACGAACCAGCCAATGTGCTGACCGCAGCTTCTTTTTCTAAGCTGCTCACCGATTTTGCAGCTGAAAACGATTTGGATCATTTCGTACTGGAAATCGACGATATCAAAAAAATGGGAATGGGGGGGCTTGCTGCCGTAAACCTTGGATCGTCCATTCCTGCCCGCTTAGTCATTTTAAGCTATGAAGGGAGCGGGGAAGAGGGATGGACCGCATTAGTAGGCAAAGGGGTGACCTTCGATTCGGGTGGATACAACTTGAAGCCCAGCGCCAGCATGAAAGGAATGAAAGGCGATATGGCAGGGGCAGCCTCATGCTTTGGCGCATTTTTTGCCGCTGTATCTCTGAAAATTCCTAAAAACATTTTTCTGGTCATCCCGTTAACGGATAATTTAGTCAGCGATAAAGCGATCAAAACGGGCGATGTCATTAAAATGATGAACCATAAAACAGTGGAAGTGACCAACACAGATGCAGAAGGGCGGCTTATACTAGGAGACGCTTTAGTGATGGCGGCCAAACTTGGCGCGAGCCAGCTCGTAGACGTGGCGACTTTGACAGGAGCGATGGCCGCCGCGCTAGGCAGCGATATTACAGGGGCTTTCACTAATGACCAGGATCTATTCCAACTTTTGCAAGAAGCAGCGGCAAGGCGAGGCGAAAGGTTATGGCAGATGCCCCTTTATCCCGATTACGCCAAATGGGTCAAACAAAGCCAAGTCGCTGATTTGGACCATGCCCCGGAAGGAAAGCCAGGAGCCATTGCAGCGGCAGTTTTCTTAGCCGAGTTTGTCGGGCAAACGCCGTGGATCCATTTAGACATCGCCGGTTCCGCTACTGCCAAGGAACCTTATGACTTAGGGCCAAAAGGCGCGACAGGGGTCATGGTCCGGACCTTGCTCGAGTTTTTAGAAAAGGTATAAGCTCTCTTGAAAAACTCATAATAAAAAAGAGAATTCCCTTGCAATTGGGATAAATTTTTATTATGATAGGTATATACCAATTAATGATAGAAGGGTGGTCAGCCCTTTTATTTTTGACTATGAAGAGGTGTAACATGAAACTTGTTGATAAAAGTTCCGGACAACCATTATATTTGCAATTGGCTGCAATCATTGAAGACATGATCGAAAGAGGAGAGCTTGCAGACGGGTCTTTCTTGCTGCCGGAACGAGAGCTTTGCAAAGTTCAAAATGTCAGCCGGATGACGGTGAACAAAGCTATTATGAAGCTCGTCAATGAGGGTCTTTTGAGCCGCCACCAAGGAAAAGGCACGTTCATTACGCCTAAGAAAGAAACGTCCCGTTACGAGCGCTTAGAAAGTTTAAGCGAGGCGATGGCCAAAAAAGGGATCCAAGTAAAAAATGACCTCTTAACGTTTGACCAAGTAGAGTTTCCCCCGCCTGTGTCCAAACGCTTAAAAATGGAAGGTTCCCTTGGCTTTCAAATGTCCCGCCGCCGCTACTTCGAAAAAGATCCTGTCATTTTAGAGACGATGTACCTCAATCCGAAAATGACGCCGGGGCTGACCATTGAATTGATCCAAAAAAATTCCATGTACGATTTGTTTCATCAGCATTATGGGCATCAGTTGCTGCGGGCGGAACAAAAAATCAAGCCGATCCAACTGTCTGCTGCCCAGGGGAAATTGCTAAACCAACCTGCGGGCGTGCTTGCCCTTCAAATTGACCGGGTCGTTTATACCGATCAAGAAGAAGTCATGGAATACACGAAAACGATATTCCTCACTCAAAAACATGAGTTCGAAGTCGTCCTTAACCGCTAACATAAAAAGAGAACAAACCTGAACGGTTTGAATCATTAGATTAGGAGCTTATCATGAAAACAGCCATCATCAATGGGAAAATCATTCTACCCGACCAGTTAGTTGAACATAAAGCATTAGTATTTGAAAACGGAAAAATTACCGCTATCCAAGACGCAGCGCCGGCTGATGCCGCTCTCATTGACGCGAAAGGCAACTGGGTCGCTCCTGGTTTTGTGGACGTTCATATTCACGGCAGCATGGGAGCTGATGCGATGGATGAAAATCCAGATTCCATCCGCATCATTGCCGAAGGCATCGCTAAATACGGGGTTACTTCTTTCCTTCCGACCACGATGACCATGTCCATGGAGGAAATCCACCGTTCCCTTGGCCATGTCCGCCATTGGATGGGCCAGGCCATTAAAGGGGCGAAAGTATTGGGAGCCCATATGGAAGGCCCCTTCATCAACGTGAAATACAAAGGAGCGCAAAATCCCGAATATATTTTGAAGCCTAATTTTGCAGACGTAAAAAAATACGAAGACGTCATTCGCCTCATTACTTTCGCGCCAGAAATGGATGAAGGGCTGGCTTTCACGAAGGAAGTGAAGCAAAAAACTGATATTGCGCTCTCTTTAGGCCATACGGACGCTACGTTTGACCAAGCGATGGAAGCCATCCGATGCGGATGCAGCCACATTACCCACCTCTTTAATGCCCAAACGCCGCTGCACCATCGAGATGCCGGCGTCGTAGGCGCTGCTTTGATGAGCGATGTGTACACGGAATTGATCGCAGATAAGATCCATATCAATCCCCACAATTTCCAATTCGTGCTGGACAATAAAGGCACGGACAAAGTTGTCCTGATTACGGATAGCATGAGGGCCGGCTGCATGAAAGAGGGCCATTACGACTTAGGGGGGCAACCCGTTATTGTCAAAGACGGGGCGGCTCGTTTAGAAACCGGTGTCCTTGCTGGAAGCGTATTGACCTTAAACTTGGCTGTAAAAAATTTCTACGAGCATACAAAAGCGACTATTAGCGAAGCCATCCATTTTGCATCGTTAAATCCAGCCGCGTCCATTGGGGAAGACAAACGCAAAGGCAGCCTTGAAATTGGAAAGGATGCAGACATTATTATTTTGAGTCCCGATTTTGATTGTTTGTTGGCCCTCTCCGAAGGAAGGGAAATTCACAATCACTTAAATTAAGCGATTTCCAGCGCGTTTCTTTAGTCAAATAACCGTATGTTTAATTGCCATGTTAGCGATATCATGATATACTAAGCTTAGTTTTTAAAGCATAGGGAGGAATTAGACATGGCAGCATTTGAAACAGGCGCTTATCGCAATCTATTTGCCGAACTTGGATATCCACAAGCCGAAATCGATAGACGGATCCAAGAAATTTGGGATGCCATTTTCGGGGACGGGCCATTAAGCGTTTACCAAGAAGTAGGCGAAGATATGGGCTTTGTCACAGATACAGGAAATAACGATGTGCGAACGGAAGGGCAGTCTTATGCCATGTTGATGGCAGTTTTGTACGACAATAAAGAAGTCTTTGACCGAGTTTGGAAATGGACTAAAGAATATATGTACATGGACGAAGGGGACAATGCGGGCTACTTCGCGTGGTCCGTCGGCTTGGATGGCGCAAAAAATGCCTATGGCCCAGCGCCTGATGGGGAAAACTTTTTTGCTATTGCCTTGTTGTTTGCCCATAACAGATGGGGAAGCGGCGAAGGCGCGTACGATTACCAAAAACACGCTAAGAAATTGCTTCACGACGTGCTTTACAATCCGCAACCGATGTGGAATCCTGAAAATAAGCTTATCAAGTTTGTGCCGAGCATGGAAATTACTGACCCGTCTTATCATACCCCGCATTTCTTTGAATTGTTTGCTTTATGGGGCAATGAGGAGGACAAGCAGTTTTGGCTGGATGCGGCAAAAGCGAGCCGTGATTATTTAGTCACTGCCTGCCATCCGACCACAGGGCTGAACCCGGAATATTCCCATTACGATGGCCGTCCCCATGTGGGCCTTCGGCACCACCATCTTTTTTACAGCGATGCTTACCGTACCGCTTTAAACATTGCTTTGGATACGATTTGGTTTGGGGAGCAACCAGAACTCATTAAAGCTGTCCGCAATCAACAAGAATTTTTAAAGCGCGAAGATTGGGATGATATTTTTGAGGTGGATGGCACGAAGCCAACTATTGAAGAATTAAAACAATTAAATTTAGACGAAAAAGTTTTGCACCCCGTTGGATTGATTGCCACAACAGCCGCCGGTTCATTAGCAACAGGTGATGAGGAATGGGTGCGCCGCTTCTGGGAAACTCCGTTGCGCTCAGGCGATCGCCGCTATTACGACAACAAACTTTATGCGTTTTCTTTCTTGGCGCTTGCTGGAAAGTATCAGATTGTTAAATAATTAAAAGCACCGCCCTTTACGGCGGTGCTTTTAACTATTTCGCTGAAAATCTTTGAATCGGCTGCCTTGATAAGTGAGAGCGCCCTTATCCTTTTCCATTAGTAGGCCATACTGGTTTCCAGGCACTTTAAATTCTAAACGATCGCCGTTGGACAGTTCAAAAGTGATAAAATAAATCGTATTCGTATAGTGATGGTGCATCTCGCCATGGACGTGATGGCTGACTTGGATGCGCTTGCTGATAATGGTGGCTTCGACAGCAATGACAGGAGAATTCATTTCTTGGTTCCAATACGAGAGATCGCGGACAAGTGTGAAAATAAAAACAATGAAACAGAGAAATAATATTAAACCGATTATATTAAACATCGCTTCAAATTCCTCCTCTCGATAGTTCATTATATGCGCCAATAGCAGTTTCAGCACAATTTGTCGTCTTTTCTTGAGGTCCTGTGAGCGAAGGAAAGGTAAATTCAGCTTCTTTGATTAACGATCCGTTTCATAAAATACTCTTCACTTTTTTGCAGTGTGGAGAATTTTCAGCGGGAACTTTGAATAGGATGTTAAAAAGTAAAAAGTTTTTCTAGCTATGAGAGCGCTTTCGATGATATCATAGTTCTAATTATTTAAAATCGCATGGATGGGGAAGTTAGGGAACTGCCTAACTTCCCCATCTATTAAGAAGGAGAAAGGGGATTGTCATGGAGAGTTTGAAATGGGTATTTGGATACGCTAAAGTTTATAAGCTTCGGATAGCAGCTGTGTTTTTGCTAATTGTTTTAGCGACGGCCGTCAGCATGTATGTGCCGCTTTTAACAGGCCGCGTCGTCGATGAAGTCATCGTAGGCGGACAGACGGAATTGCTGCCAATTTTATTGATAGGAATTGTAGGAGCGACACTCGTGCGAGAAGCTTTGCGGTACAGCTACCGGATCTTGTCGGAAACGGTGGGGCAAAACACCATCTTTAAAATTAAAGATGATTTGTACAAAAAAATGCAAGAGCTTGATGTGGATTATTTCAAGCAAAATCAAGTCGGGGACATTATGGCCCGAATGACTGGCGATACGGAGACGATCCGCCATTTTGTGAGCTGGGTGTGCTACAATATTGTGGAAAACAGCATTTTCTTTATCATTGCCATTATTATGTTGGCTAGGATCAACTTGCCATTGACGTTGGCCATTCTTTGCGTGACTCCTTTTATGGCTTACTTTGCCAAGCGGCTTTGCTTTGAAGTTCGGCCCACGTTTGGAAACATTCGGGAAAGCTTTTCTCGTTTGAATTCCATGGTCAAAGAAAACATCAGCGGTAATCGGATCGTCAAAGTATTTGTCAACGAAGCTTATGAGATTGAAAAATTCCGTCGCCACAACGCAGATTTCCGTGAGAAAAATATGGAATCGGCGGCGGTATGGGGCAAATACTTGCCTATTTTAGATACGTTGACAGGAAGCTTGCAAGTTATCATCATGTTGCTTGGCGGCTGGTTCTTAATGAACGAGCAAATGACGATGGGTGAATTCGTTGCCTATGGCAACTTTATGTGGATGCTTTCCATGCCGATGCGGATGTCCGGTTGGCTTCTAAACGATACGCAGCGCTACATCGCTTCGAGCCAAAAAATTCAGGACATGCTAAAAGCGACGAGCGCCATCCAAGTAGAAGAGCCGGTTCAAAAACCGATCCAAGGGCACATCCAATTTAAAAACGTCAACTTCGCTTATCAAGATGACCTGGAAACAACGGTGCTCCGCGACATTACGCTTCAAATTCAAAAAGGCCAAAAAGTTGCCATTCTCGGCGAAACAGGATCTGGAAAATCGACCCTCGTCAGCATGATCAGCCGCTTTTATGACCCGACAGAAGGCGATGTGTTGATCGATGGCATCAACGTTAAAAAATACGATTTGAAAACGCTGCGCAGCTCTATTTCCAATGTAATGCAAGACGTGTTCCTCTTCTCAGATTCGGTTAAGCAAAACATCGCTTTTTCCGAGCCGAGCATCGATCAAACAAAGATCGAAACGTCGGCCATGCGGGCGGATGCCCATAACTTCGTCATGAAGTTGGAAGAGCAGTACGGCACGATCATCGGAGAGCGGGGAACAGGATTGTCCGGCGGCCAAAAGCAGCGGATTTCTTTGGCGCGGGCCCTTTTAAAAGAACCGTCGATCCTTATTTTGGACGATACGACGTCGGCCGTTGATATGGAAACGGAATTCAAAATTCAAGAAGAATTGAAAAAAATCGGCGATGGCATCACGACGATTGTCATTGCCAGCCGAATTTCCAGCGCTATTGACGCAGACCAAATTTTCGTTATGGAAAATGGCCGCATCGTGGAACGGGGCAATCATGAGGCTCTCTTGCAGCGGCACGGGTATTACTATGATATTTACCAGTCTCAAATGGGAGAATTTATGGAGAAAGCAGGGTGAAAAACATGGCAGCAACGGCAACGAAGAGAAATACGTTCAACGAAGATGAAGAATTAGAGGAGAAGCTGGACTTTAAAAGTTTAATGCGGATCTTTAAATACATCGGTCCTTACAAAAACAAGATGTTCCAAATTTTGATCATTATTTTTATGGGCAATTTAGGGATTGTCATCGGTCCTTGGCTTTTGCAGCGGGCCATCGACTATAGCATTCCAGCCGGTGATTACGTCCAGCTCTTAATGCTGACAGGGATCTTTTTAGCGGGGCTGATCGTCTCGGGCATCTGCACGAATTTGCGGATCAACCAAATTACGAAGCTGGGCCAGCAAATATTGATGGACATGCGCGAAGATATTTTCGTCCATTTGCAGCAGCTTTCTTTCAATTATTTCGATTCCCGTCCCCACGGAAAAATTTTGATCCGGGTCGTCAACTACATCAACTCGTTGAGCGAGATTTTATCTGGCGGGCTCATCAACTTAATTTCTGATTTGCTCAGTTTGTTCCTGACTTTTGGCTTTATGCTATGGATCGATGCTCGTTTGGCAGGCATCAGTTTGGCATTGTTTCCTATCGTCTTCGGCGTGACGATGATCATTAAAAATTCCCAGCGCCGGGCGTTCCAAAACCTTAGCAACAAACAATCCAACATGAACGCTTACATCGCAGAGAGCATCGAAGGGGTGAAAGTGACCCAGTCTTTTGCCCGGGAACAGATCAATGGCGAAATTTTTGACGATGTGAACACTCAATACCGCGCCTCGTGGATGGCCGCCATTCGCCGGCTGTTCATTATGCATCCGGTACTGAACTTGATTTCTGCTGCGACGACGGCTTTAGTTATTTTCGTGGCTATTTACTTTCAGCATTTGAATGTGACGACTGGGGTATTGATCGCTTTTATGGGTTACTTGAATAATTTGTGGAACCCTTTAATCAATATTGGCAACTTCTACAATTCCTTGATCAACGCTTCCGCTTATTTGGAGCGCATTTTTGAAACGTTGGATACGCCCCTAGAAATCACGGACCAAGAAGGGGCTCAGGAGATGAAAGAAATAAAGGGCAACATCCAGTTTGACGGAGTGACCTTCTCTTATGATGTCAGCAAGACGATTTTAGAAAATGTCAACTTCCAAGTTGAAAAAGGCGAAACCATTGCTTTAGTCGGTCCAACAGGCGCTGGGAAGTCTACCATCATCAATTTGATTTCCCGTTTTTATAACGTTGAGGAAGGCCGGATCCTAATTGATGGCGAAGATATCAGCCAAGTGACTTTGGAAAGCCTGCGCAAGCAAATGGGCGTCATGATGCAAGACACCTTTATCTTCTCCGGAACGATCAAAGACAACATCTTATATGGAAAATTGGATGCCACTGACGAAGAAGTGGAAGCCGCTGCCAAAGCCGTTATGGCCCATGACTTTATAATGGAAATGCCAAAAGGCTATGACACGGAAGTCAAGGAACGGGGAAGCAATTTATCCGCCGGCCAGCGCCAGCTCATCTCCTTTGCGAGAACGCTGCTTCGGGATCCTAAAATTTTGATTTTAGACGAAGCGACGTCGAGCATCGATACGAAGACGGAAAAAGACCTTCAAATCGCTTTGGACAAGCTGTTAGAAGGACGGACTAGCTTCGTCATCGCCCACCGCTTATCGACTATTAAAAATGCTTCACGAATTTTCTACGTGGCAGACAAACATATCATTGAAAGCGGCAGCCATGACGAGCTGTTGAAACAAAAAGGTAAGTATTACGAATTGTTCAACAGCCAGTTCAACATCATGCAGCGCTCATAAAATAACAGGAACCTATCTTGGAAAATCCAAGGTAGGTTCCTTTTTGCTGCATCTAAACGTTTCAAAATTAAATTTTTTTTTGCGTGTTTTTCCGCAAGAAATTGTAGGAATTCCATAGAAACCTACATGAATCCTTTTCAGGCCAATATACTTTAGTAATGCGTCACAAGGAGGGATTCGAAATGGCAGAAGACAAGCACCGCCACGAAACGTTGAAGAAGGTAGGCATCGCTTTGGCAGCGACTGCGGTCGTCGGTTCAGCGGCGATTGCATTGGCCCAGTGCAGCGAAGGTCAGCCGCCTGCTGCCATCGTGGAAAAAGCCACCGTCAAAGAAGGGGCGACGAAAGTTAAAACGAACTTATTGAAAGAGCCGAAAACCGATGGCGAAGTTCTGGAAGCCTTGCCAAAAGGAACGAAGCTTGAGATCATCGGGCAGCAAGGCCAGTGGCTGCAAGTCAAAGTCGGCGACGCGGAAGGTTGGGTGAAGGAAAGCCACGTCACCACGGACTTAGAAACGTTGCTAGAAGATCCGAAAGCGCCTACTGCGCCTGCTA
>JGI24697J35500_11274846_pt1 | contig 10729 bp, 8 predicted proteins | sample TergutMp193P1_FD_35500 | JGI IMG/M metagenome (IMG submission 35500) | reverse complement strand
ATTATACCCCCCTGCTTCAAACATTTCTGCTGGGATTGGTTCCATAGTGATTTGAATTGTGTAACTATGCAAGTTTTGCAACTATAGTTTCAAAAATATATATTGGAGAAATAGTGGAAATTTCAAATTTTAGTTGTGATGAAATTCCCCCCACCCCCCTTATGGGAGGTACTTTGTTTGTTCATCGTGATACATGTTAAATTGAGAAACTTACACGTGCCAGCAGGAAGGCCGTATCATGTTGGATCCTCTCAATAACAGTCACATTCATTTATGTCTGCATATTCATATTTTCCGCTTATAAGAACTAAAACAAAAAGTATAACAATAATTGGATAACATAGGAATCATAATTTCTTGTAGAAGAAAAAGAGAGTTATCTGCACTAACTACAAATAGCAATAATGCAACACTGAAAGTGTATTTTAAAACCTCCTGTAGAATTTTGACGAAAGTTATTAGGGAAGCAAAACGGGTGTCTCTTAATATAAGAATTTCTAAATCCAATAATAATATTGAGACCACTTGGAATACACTAAACGAACTATTAGGTAAACAGAAATCTATGCAGGGTACACAGAAGCTAACCACTGATGGAACACAGTTAACTAATGAACAAGATATTGCTAAATGCATTTAGTAAATACTTTTCTTCTGTAAACCCTAAATCAAATAGCGATAATGCAGAAAATATAGGATATAATACTCTTTCTACATACAGAAATTACGAAAAAGGTAAAGGAACCTCTGTCCCCCCTTTGGTTTTTGAATATTTCTCTACAAAATGATAACACTGATAATTAAATCTCTCAAAACAAGAAACCCATATGATTGTGATGAAATTAATTCAAAATTATTAAAAATTAGTGTCAACCTTATATGTTCTCCTCTAGCTCTTATCTGTAATAAACCAATCTCCACAGGAATATTTCCAGAGCGATTAAAATAATCAATTATAAAAGCATTAATTAAGAAATTACGCAGAGCAAATCAATCTAATTACAGAACAATATTTTTATTAATGTCATTTTGAAAAGTAATTGAAAAAGCCATATATAACAGATTAATAGATCATTTAAATAAAAATAATTTGTTAAATCCCCAACAATTTGGTTTCAGAAGAAACATATGATTTAAAAATTCAATTTTCAATTTAACACAACAAATTCTAAAACCATTAATAGTAAAATGATAGTGGGCAGCATATTCTTTGATCTAGAAAAAGCCTTTGATTCAATCGAACATTCATTACTTTTAACTCAACTTCCCAACTATGGTATATCTGATAAATGTGAACTCTTAATAAAATCTTACCTAACTAATCGATTTCAAAGAATTCAACTTCGTAATCCCTCTACCATATAAAGACGGATTCATTGAGGATGAAGGTGAAACTTGGAGTCCAACAAGAATCGATTTGGGCCCACACTTATTCTCATAATATATTAATTATTTACCAAATTCCATTAATAAAAACGCTACCCCAATAATATTTCCTGATGATACAAGTATACCGATTAGTGGACAAGGTGTGAATAAAGTAGAGGATGAACTCACATTAAATTTTATTCAAGTATCAGAGTGGTTTAAACAAAATTCTGTTTCATTAATTATCAGCAAAATTTAATTTACTCATTCTTTTAGTCAAAATGGAATTCATTGCGATATAAACATAACATATGAAAATAAATACATTACCAAAGCGAATGACTTAAAATTTCTGAGCTCAAAAATGAAAAATAAATTATACTAGAAATATCATATAGAAATAATCATGCCAAAATTAAGCTCTGCATGTTGTGCCATGAGATCACTAAAACCGCTTGTCTCTCACCAGATGCTGCATGTGGTTTATTATTCTCATTTTCGCACAATAATTTCATATGGATTGATGTTTGCGGTAACTCAGCACATAGTAACAGAGATTTTAAAATGCAGAAAAATTATATGAATTGTGACCGAGAGCAGGAGCAGAGATTCATTTTGGAAATTGTTTGGCCATCTACTCGTCAATATCCTTCCACACCGCTCCCTATATATTTTTTCCATCCTTCGTTTTATCACGAAGTACAGGGGACTTTTAGATACAAATAATGAAATAAATGAATATGATATATGACAAGTTCAGAACCTTCATTTGCCTCCAGTAAATTTAAAGAAATATCTGTCAGGAGTATTCTACACGGGTATAAAATTATATAATTTTCTCACCCCTCATAACAAAGAGGAGTCTAATAATATAATAAAATTTGAATCTCTTTTAAAGAAATATTTTAATAATATAAATGAACATGATACACGACAGGTTCAGAACCTTCATTTGCCTCCAGTAAATTGAAAGAAATATCAGTCAGGTGTACTCTACATGGGTATAAAGTTATATAATTTTCTTACCACTCATAAAAAGAGTCAAATTATATAATAAAATTTGAATATCTTTTAAAAAAATTTTTACTTTAAAATTGTATTTTATTTATAGCTAAGTTTCATCCAAAACTATGTGTATTATGTTAGATAGTGTGTTTGTGACAAAGTCTACATCCACAGGATTTTATCCTAATTTAGATTTATAGACCACAAATAAATTACATTACGTTACATTACATTAGTCAGCCGGTAAATACGAATTTCTAATGGAAAATTTTCAAGTTCTGTTACAAATGTTTTGTGAAATTATCTGTAATACTTGCAGTCAATTTTCTCTGTATTGCGTACATCCAGGACACACAGTACCCATAATACCTAAGTCTCTGCAAGTTGACAGCACCTTCTGAGAGACAAGGAACACATTAAGCTAAAAATACATGTTTAATTGCTGTGTATTTACTCTTAAATTTCAGAAAAATAACGTCCTCCTTCTATTCATTTTTGTGGTATAAACCTAATGTAAATGTTATCCTTGTTTTTTTGTAGTAAACTTTCTGATGTAACGCAGGGCAGCCCCTGTTTAAGGTTACTTTAATAAGCAGGATGGGATGGAGAGGATTTAAGCACTGAAGTAGGCAAATTTTAAACGAAGGAATTTTAACATTAATATTACCGATTTTGTAATATGTTCAGTTAATGTTAAATGTGGAAAACTTTAAATCAATTAAACTAATCAATACACGTTGTTTGTACAATTACTTTATGCTTGAGATTCAAACATGTGACTTTTGGATGGTTTGAATATACTTCAGCACCTTCTTCATGACTCCTTGTCACACAATATTTACATTCTGATGAACTGCAAATTGGTGGTGTGTAGTGCAGTCTAATGATAGTGTGGGTAAATAAATAAACTATTTCAATAAATTAAATGGACTTTAAACGATCGTGGTGAATGAAAATTCGTGAAGCAAATTGTTTTGTTGCAGCTAACACTGCAGGACGTAACCTGGTGGCTGGCGTTTGAGAATGCTAAGGAAGCTGCAGTGTTTTGGGATCATTTTGTTTTGGGATCAAGTATTTTCAGCACTGAAATTTTAATGTGCACAGATTTGCTACATTTATTTATTTTACGGTCATCTATGTCACAAGATCGAGTCAAAAGTCTCGCAGTCCTTCAAATGAATTCTGACATTACCAAACAACTGGACTACGAATATGTGATCGACGACTTTGCAACAAAGAAAGCACGTCGTAAACCACTCGTCGCCTTATTGGTGAGTTTAATATGCATTATTTTTGTTATTACAGTATTATTCGTATGTAGATTCTCTTGGAGGTACATTCATAATGAAAACACTCTTTCTTTGAGGAAAAATGTTTTGAGGGGTATTTTAAATCTTTGGTGTGATGAGTGAGGCAGATGAATTTATAGGCCTATAGACATTAAATTCCTAAAGCGTTTCAAATATACTGTATAACCTGTATGAAAAATTAGTGTATTGTAACTCACATTCAAGTGAATACCACCCCCTTCCATTCACTTAGACAGCGATATTCAATTAATGTAGGTGGGAATTTTAATTGATGTTAAAATGCTTTCATATTTTATTTTTATTTCTTGTTTTGGTAAAATGTTAAAGAAAAGTTACATTCTAAATATTATTATTGATGCAAAATTCTATACATAAAATAGAATATTTGTTATTTCTCTCTAGGGACTGGAAGGCGTGGTGTTTGACTCAGCCTGGGGATTACACCCTCCCGAAAGGAACACTGCTTGAAATAGGGACAGAAATTTTTTCACTGCCTAGGGTCATCAAATAACTTAATTCGCCCCTGTCTGGTTCGCTGCTAGTCAAGAAATTCACAGCATTTTATGGAACCCGAAAGTTCAGTGCTGCACTCACAAGCGTGCGCCAACTCTCCCTGCCCTGGTCAAACCAAACCTTTCCACAAAACCACATCGCACTTCCTGGAGATCCGTCTTAATATTATCCACACATCTATGCTAAAGTCTCCCAAGTAGCCTCTTTCCCTACGGATTCCCCAACCAAAAGCATATATGTCCACCTACCCTCACCTATATGCACCACATGCCCAACCCATCTCTTCCTTCAATTTATCTCCAGCATTGTTTTGGGTGAGGAATTATGCAATCACCTGCACCCTACTTCCGCATCCCTCCTAGGTCCAAATATTCTCCTAAACAACTTATTCTCAAATATCCTCAGCTTCCTTTCCTCCCTTACTCTCAGCGACCAAGATTCACACCCATACAAATCAACAGGCCAAATTATAGTTCCATATATCTTAATCTATACATTTTTGGATAGCAACCTGGAAGACAAAAGATTCTGCGCCGAATGGTAGCAAGCATTTCCTGACACAAATTTGCTCTTTAATTCTTCCGGAATAGATTTTTGATTTGTTAAATTTGTTCCCAAATATTTAAACCCTTCCACCCTATCGAAGGTAATATTATCAATCCTCACACTGTGATTTCGTCCAGCATTCTGCTCTTGAAACTTGACCATGTACTTAGCTTAATCACCACTTACTTCCAGTCCAATCTTCCTAGTAGCAGCTACTGAAAAATCTGCGTTTTCCTTTACAGTATGTATACTTCCTCCCAGTATATTAACATCATGGGCATAAGCCCGAAGCTGTTGTGTATCATTCAGTTTTAAGCCATTCTGGTTTGCCTGAACCCTCCTAATGAATCATGCTAACACATTAATGATATTTCTATTTGGATTCCATGTACTTCTGAATAGAAGATTTACAAATGTGTGTGACTAGTGTCAGTGATTTTAAGTAATAGTGTGATAGTTGTTATCATTCACTGATAGCAAATTGAATGGGGAATATTTCAAATTGTACCCAAAGGTAACAGAAGTAGGATGAGTAGTGGTCTCAAGCAATTATCCAGACTTGCCTTATGTTTTTTTTTCGAGCTTGTGTAAGTGACCATATTATGATAATGTTTTTACGATTCCTCGTGAAAATTTGAATAGCAATGATGCACGCCATCTTTTTTTTCTAAGCTTCGCGATTGGTGTATCGGGCGTTTGGCGGGATAATGCAACGTCGCCAATCCAGGGAATGAGTAACTAAATGAGTTTTATGCTGACCGGTAAAATATATTTTGCATTTCAAATTTATTAGTGTTTTTTGAAACAGACTAGGGACCTACTTAATGATCTTTGTACTACAACGTCTTGTGTGTGTGTGTGTGTCAGTTAATACAATTATGTCTTGTGTCGTATCCCCTCTGGTTATTATGGGTAAACAGTTGAATTTGGATATTAAAAATTTCATTAATTCCTGTGTTAAAGAAATCTAGGTTGTATAGAATAATGCTTCCAGTTACAAGGAAAGAATACTGCGTTTTATGTGAGTATGATCTGTATGAAGTACCCGTGTCTTACTTATGACAGGATGTATAAATTTATCACTTAGTGATTTTTTCAAAAGAGACGATGGGGTGATTATAGTAACTTTCTGCATTAAGTGTTGGCGATACTGTCTGTGACGTCAAGACGCCATTTTAGAAGCTTTATTACAACGAATATAGTGGCACAAGCTGGTAGGTAGTATTTGTAAGTTATTCTGCAGTCTGCCTTTTTGTGGGAATCTCAGCAGTTCGTAATCCTGCCCTCTGGGTGCAACTACACAATATTAATTAACGGAAAGGAACAAGAGTGCATTCGGCTGTCAGTGACGGAAGTTGAGTTTAGCATTCGTCCACATCCAGTGCATGGTGTGATGTAACACATGTTTATTCTTTCAAAGCTCTTGAAATCCATTCCTATGCATGTTACCTTGGTGGTATTGTATGTGCTTCAGCTAATGTGCAATTTATCTTTAACCTTTACGTCTCCTAAATGGAATCATGATGATTAAAATATGTATATTATTTAAGTGCCATAAAATTGAAGGGAATGTCTTGAGAAGCTGAGTAACCATTTGCTTCTGACGAAATACTGTGTGTTAGATGTGTTTAGTGTTATGATATGTGGTGTACTGTTTTTCAGTGATGTGCATTTTAATTAGTGCCTGAAATTGTTCAGTGTTGCCCACCACAATCAGAAGTAATCTGACGGTTAGCAAGTAATGCTGTTTCTATGCTGTCACTTGTGTACAGGATTAGGATGTTCCTAATGTCAGTGACTTCTGCTTTTGCTATCTGTGGCTTTTACAGTACTTTGTCAAGGCAAATGCCTTTGTGTTTCATAATTGCTGCTGTGCTGTTGCCTTGTTACTGTAAAGAGTAATTCATGGCACTTCTTATTACGATTCTTCTAAACAGATGAATGTTTCATGGTAGCCTTATCATTCTAATGATTATTGATTCAAGTAATTTCTATGTTTTCCTCAATACTTCAGACATACGGATTTTACTTCCATTATTATAGATGTTGGGGAAATGATTTTCACTGGTCAAGCAGTTGAATTGACAATATATGCAAATGTACAGTTAATTTTCCTCTTGTCTTAAGTTCTTTACTTGTCCAACTAATGCACACAATTCTTATAAAATTGTTAAACTCTTAAACCCATTTCAAATTATAATAATTGCTGCAACATATTTTGGTATAAATAAATCACCATCACGGAGCTCTCAGCCTGTCCTTCGCCAAAGTTACATTGTTGATATCGGTTACATATATCGTTATTTGAAGTTTTCTATACCGTGGCTGCATATTTTATTCAGTCTGCAGTGAAGGTACCATGGTAAATATTTAGTGTAAAGTTAAGTTTAAGATCAACACAAAAACTATCAAATACAAGCCATAAGTTGGACTTACCCTGCTACACATGTGTATCGTGGACTATGCAGTCTAACTGTATTAGAGTTTGGATTGTAGGTCACGTGAGATGCGGGCAAGATCGTATAGTGGGTCTGTGACAATGAACTCTTGCTCGGCTATCAGTATGTTGCATTTGTGGTATATCTGCATGAATAGTGTTTGGCAACAGTTCATTCTCATATCTTTGTTACAAGATTTTAGTAGTTTTAAGGTTTTTTCAGCAGTGCCAGTTTCATGCCTGTTGTTCAGTATGTGCATCACATATACAGATGTTGGATTGTTATTTCCAATATAATGTATGTGTCTTACTGTTATTGGTGTTCTGGATTGTCCTGTATACTGATTATTACATATATTGCGTTTAAGTTGGTATATTCTGCTAGGGTTTATGTTCTTCGGTTTATCTATCAACTGTTGGTATATTGTATTTGAGGTTCAAAAAGCTACATTCAATTTAGTATTCTTAAATAGTTTGGTTACGTTTCATACTTGTGGGCTTTAATGTGTGAAACTAACAAATTTGCTATTGTTTTGCTGGGATATACTGGTTTCTGTTACTGGGGATAATTGTTTCTCCATTTTAGCTGCCAGTTTTTCTTCAGTCCTAAACACTATATTTCAGAAATTAACTATTTTGAGCTATTGTGCGTATCATAATCCTTTCCTGTTTTTCTGCTTGTTGTGTGATTGGTAGATTTATCATTCTGTTTATATAGTAACTGAGAGTAGCCAACTTTTGATTGTGTGGATGGTTCGGGGAGAAATGTATTAGGATATCCATGATGTTGGTTTCCTATTGATGTTCAGATCAATACTATTAATTTTTTTGGGTAGAGAGATCTAGGTAATTTATGAATCCATTTTTTCTTCTGATATCTTGAATTGTAGGTGTTGGTCAGCATTATTTGTGCAGTTTATGATTGTGTTCTCATTTGTTTATTTTGGTCAAAGATGATCAGAGTGTCGTCTATTACCTTTTGTAATATGTTATTTATTTACTACCCAGCCAAACTTTTTGTATACCTTTCTTCTAGAAATTGAAGGTAGATCTCAGCGAAGTAAAATGAAATTGGTGATCCCATTGTGATACCCTTATTTTGCCGGAAAAATTGGTTGTAATATTGAAAATAACTTTGCTTTAGAATGATTTCTATTTGGTGCAGAATATGTCCTGTCATGGTTTTGTCTTGGTTATTCTTGTTGATCAAAATTTCATTAATGTGGAGAATGTCTTGTGTATGTTAAGTAACATATAGTTTCTTCATATATAAGGTGATCACCGTATTATTCTCATTAATTTAAAATTTTTTTTAGTTCTTGTGGTACTTCATATGAGTTTTTGTTGGTGTATGTATTTGGTAAACATACTAAACTTTTTATTTTTTTGTTGAGGTAATCTTCAACTTTGTAATATGGTGCATGTAAGTTATTTATCACCTGTCTGATCTGTTCATTTATCATATGTGTTTTTATGTGTGCACTGTTCTTTGTTGCCATTGGTTTTCTTTTCATTAGGTATAAGTGCTGAATATTTGAGTTGCTTGTTGGATTTGTTTCTGGTAGAGATTTTAGAGTCTCTATGCATGTTATGTGACTTTCTTTTATGAGTTAGTCTATTTTTTACTTCATTGAGACTTTGTTAACTACGATTATTCCTCTGTTCTTGTCTGCTCTTGCTATTGTTTAATTACTGTGTTGTGGGATGCTTTTTATTTGGTTTAGGTTGTTTTGGTTTCTCATATGCAGTATGTTATGTGTCTTGGGTGCCATAATTTGTTTTAAATTTTGGCCTCCAATTATCAAAAAGTATTTTGTATTTTAGGATCTAAGTATCTGATGGCATTTTCTATGTCTGTTAAGAACTCATTGATTGAAAGTTTTGGGTCCTTTTCTTTTGCATAGTTTGGGTCTAAGGCTAAAAGTCTTGAAGTGCTGCTTAGTGAATGTTTTATTGGTCAAGTTTATTAGCATTGGGTGAGCTGTATGCGTACTCTTTGCAGTGTCATACTTGGTTTGTGTTCGCTTTATCAACCTGTCTAATCCATCGCTGAGTTTTTTTCAAATGACACAATAAGTATGATTTCTTTCATGAAAAGGGCAAATATTACATGTTTAATACATTCTGCCAGAGATTTTGAATTTGAATGACTAAAAGTTTTGTAAGCCAGATTCATAAGAACACAGTCATGGTGATGAACACATTGTTAGTTTACAGAGGAGCATGCAGTCCCATCCAACATTGATGCCAAAAATTGGCTTACTGAGGATTGAAGAACAATCGCCTCCTTTAGTTGAAGTCACTATGTCCTCTTATTCTGAGGATTTCAATAACCAAAAGAGCAAAATGTTTTCCAGGAATCGTATGCTACCTTTCATTTTCAGTGTTCTCAGTTTCTAAGGATGATTTCTCATATCCGTGCGGTTACATTTACTATGAAGCTTTAGTAGCATTAGCGTGATCATTTCTAGCATGCTGGTAATCATTGGTCATGTAAGAGAGATAAGACATGTCTACTGATATGCTGTGCCTATATGACATGATTTTTTGAAAGTCGGTGTTATATAAGTACTGTGGGAGATGTGGGATGGGTTTGTTTGGTCCCTGATAGGAAGGTGTTGAAAGCTCCTCTGAACATATTAATGTTTCTTCAGATTATAGAACATGCTGGTAAGTGCGTGGCTTATGGAGCAACAGTTACTGGTATATTTGAAAAAAGGTTTTTGTGACATTATTGTTGCAGCGAGGTAAATTTGTAAGATATAGTTATCGTTTTGATGCTTAGTAAAATGTTTCTAATAGAACATTGATTCTTGTCATGAGAGGGCACAGCTGTGATTAGTGTGGTGGTTTTACAGAACAGTATGGATTTACTGAACAGTGAACCTGTTTCCCCTAACGAGTCGTGTGTAACATCTGCACTTGATGGAAATGAATTGATTGGTATAGAAGCTGGAAGGTTATCAGATATATCAGAAGTAGCAGATCAAGAGACGACTATAATTCCAGCAATAAAGGCAGAACCCAATATAAGTAGTATTCCTGTGGTGAGTGTTATATACATTTTTATCAGCTCTATCCACAATTGCCTGCCCCCACATCATTGTGTCCTTGTGAAACAAGAAGTTGAATCTGGGAAATTGATTTTGAGCATTTTTTAAAGAAATAATTTTTGTGAGTCACTGCTTGCGAAGTAGCACTTGCAGAGAATTTAATCCATCATTAAAAACACATTTATTTCATTTTTATGGCTGTGAAGTATGACTTCTCATATTGAGAGGGTAACTTGTTTTGAGGAACTTTAAGAAAGTATTTGTCAGTAGAGTTTCTGTCTTGTACAGGGAGTTAATAGCAGATTGGCACAGGAAGTTATATAATGAGGTTTTTTATTGGAACTGTTCATAATGTTAACCCTTTAAATCCGAACGTCACAAACAATGTGTCAAATTTTGGAGGAAATATAGTCACTCCTAGTCAGCTAACTGCTGTTGCTTGCTATGATGCAGGACCCTTAAAGGTCAGGCTTCAGACTGTAACCCCTGCAACCACT
>JGI24697J35500_11274847_pt1 | contig 10736 bp, 9 predicted proteins | sample TergutMp193P1_FD_35500 | JGI IMG/M metagenome (IMG submission 35500) | reverse complement strand
GTACATAATCCTTGCAGCTGAAGAGCATGATTATATGGCCAAAAGTTAAAAAATCATATATGTAGTAAAGGCTGTCAGATTTGCCCTCTGTGTTAGGAATTCAGCTTGTACAGTAGCTGCAGTCATAGAATTGTCACTGGTAATCTCACAACCCTATGAGCATGGGTGATTGTATATATGTGATTTTTTTTTGTTTTGAATTTTTGAATTTTATGGCCTGACGTGCTCAGCACTTATTCATCTGCATTTCAGAAATTCGCGCTTTTGGATCAGAAGCTTGTTAACGTGTAAGACAAAAAGTGTGGTTGTGAAAATTGCATATGTATCGGAAATTTACCAAAACGAATATATATATATATATATATATATATATGCCATAGTAACTTCAACATGTGTATCAGCATTGTGTGTGATTTATGTAATGTATTTTTTCTGTCTGTAGGTGGTCATTGTATATTTATAAGTAAAGAATTCTTTGTACAGTTATTACTGTGACTTTAGCAATACAACACCTGTTCGTAGTCATGGAAATTAGTACTCATTCTGACACTAATTGTCAGATGGGAGTTTCAAGTACATATTCGTCATTGGGATCCTTGATGACTATGTCCCATTATACCTTATCTCAAAGATAGTGTTACAGAAGGAAAACCAAGGAAGCTGAAACATCAAATATGTTGTAATATACATTATAAATTATAAACACGTACTATCCTAAACGGTGCTTAGTGAGTTACACTGTCCAGTCACTTGACAAATACATGAGCCAACCCATTTGGCTATGTGAGTTATCAAATCTGTTCTGATTTCAGGTTCCTTTGAAAGGGTGGAACAGTTAAAAGATTTGGGAACCATCTTAATGAAACAAAGTTCTATTCAGGAAGAAATTAAGAGAGATTGAAGTCAGGGAATGCTTGCTATTATTTGGTGCAGAATCTTTTTGTCTTCCAGTTTGATATACAAAAATACAAAGATTGAGATATACAGAAATATAATTTTGTGTGTTGTTTAGTATGGGTATGAAACATGATTGCTCACATTGAGGGAGAAACGTAGGCTGAGGGTGTTTGAGAATAGTGTGCTGAGGAGAATATTTGGGCCTAAGAGGGACGAGGTGACAGGAGAGGGAGGCAACTACATAATGAGGAGCTTAATGATCTGTACCCCTCACCAAATATTATTCAGGTAATAAAATTGAGAAAAATTAGATGGGTGGGGCATGTAGCATGTATGGGGGAGAGTAGAGGTGTATACAGAGTTTTGGTGGGGTAACCTGAGGGAAAGAAACCACTTGGCAGATGCAGGTCTATAGATGGGAGGATGATATTAAGATGTATCTTCAGGAAGTGGGCTGTGAGGGCATGGACTGGATCGATATGGCTGAGAATAGGGATTCGTGGAGGGGACTTGTGAATGTGGTAATGAACCTGTGGGTTCCATAAAATGCGGGGATTTCTTGACTAGCTGAGCTGATTAGCTTCTCAAGGAGGACTCTGCTCCATGGAGTGAGTAAGTAAGTAAGTAAGTAATGAGAATTCTTAATGAAGCAACATATGTTGAGAGTTTCATGTTCTTGGGAAGTCTTATGTTTTTTAGATTTTCACAGTGGGGATTGTTCAGACTGTTACCTGGGTTTTGACAATGTAGTCTTCTGGGTAGGATACTGAAGTTGCAGAGGAACTGCTGTGTCTGTCTTCAGTGTTGAAGCATTATTTCCAAGTTGACACTGAAGTCATCAGCATGATTATGCAAGATATATGGGAACTCTACTGACAAAGTTCTGGAGCTTGTTCACCACTCATAGGCAAGTATGAAATTTATTGTTTGCATGTCTGCTTTTGTATCATATGTGAGATACGTGCTGTGTTGAATTGGTCACTGGACTGTGCCAGGAACTGATACGGGAAGCAGGCGTAAAAATGAAACAGCCTGTGATGATCAAACTCCTTTTACCCATCTGCAGTCACCTTTGCTGACTGATGTCAGTCATAGTGGAGTTCACCTCAGTTGAGGACAAGCTCACATTCTTCTGATTTCTGTATGAATGGGAGTATGGGTTAAATGTATGAGTTGCATTTTCATGGTAAGAATGCAGTATCATGTGTGTGAAGTGACCAGTTAGGTTTGTTCATGCAGAACCTATGGAATATAATTTTAACATCGGCAGGTATGACTGCTTATGTGTTGGTTGCTGTTAATTTATTGTGGCACTTTGAATGTTACTGTAGAGTTGCTGGTTCACTCTCTGATAGAGAAGTTGTTGAAGTAAGATGCTGACCGAGTGTTCTCTGCAACACTCCATGACAAATTTTATGTGTGTGTCAGAACTAAAGGACTACAGTGGGCACTTCTGAAGATGACTGTGGTCACTCACGAACCAAAAGACAAGTGCATCATCAGCAACCAGGTGATGACTATATGTAAGCTGAGCAAACATGCCAAGATATGGATGTTTTCCATAGATCTAGGAATCAAGCGGGAATTTTGGTTGGCCCAATGAACTACCAACCTATGATGCATTCTCATGGGAATTAACCTATTTGAAGTGTGTTTGGTGTGAGTGCCTTTACAGACTCCACTGTCTCAACTGATGCTTGGCATATTCTAAGGATTATCCTTTTGGAAAACCAACAAAGTTTGCAGCTGCAATTTGATTGTTCATGTCAAATACTGTTCCCCCTTCTATGCATCTAGGGGTTTTGTACCCCAAAGCTTTCACCACAGTTTTGTTGAGGAAAACTTCATCGGACCTTCCACTTTTTTCATCTGCATAAATCAGATTTCTGGCCAAGTGCTTCAGTTTGTATTCCTCCAGCTTGTATGGCTGACCTGGGAATAGGAACCCAAGAATGGCGAGTCACAGCCTGGTAATGTGCAGCCCAGTGTCAGGCAGACATGCTAATGTTTAGCGTGTACACTAGTTATTGATGCATTGATGTGTACTCTGCATTGCTATCATTATGTTGCATTTTGAGTTGCAATTTTAGATGTCTATGTGGACTTGAAATTATGTGAATTTTAAGAAGATATTGCAGGTTTTTATGTTTCTACCCTCATCTTTTATCCACTGATCTGACACAGTTCCAGCATGTGCAGATTATCAGGATGTATATGAAGAACGATACGAATGCAGACACGCTATAGGGTTTTGTCACTAGAGTTTTCACACACTCACATTGTAGGCATTTTGCAAGGAAGGTGGCAAGTTATTTCCATGGGAGGGTGGGAGCCCAGTGTGAGCCAGTGGATCTAATCCTTCAACCCTGCAATGGAATCAGTATGCTCCTTTGAAACAGAAGTATCCGCTAGAACACTACATGATGTCATAATCCAGAATATGATGATCTGAAGCCTTATAGTATGGAGAATTCTTGCCATTCATTGTCTAACCTTGTTATTTTTCTTTATTCAGATGAGGTGCGGCGCCAGTTGAACTACTGTGTTCGAGATGGTTTGGTGCAATTTATAAAGAAGGTGGGACATAAGGGCTCGAAGACAGGTGTTGTGCAAGAGGGTTACAAGCTTCCTCCAAAGATGGTTTGTATTTTGTTTTATTTTTAAAGTGTGTTGCTTTATTATGGTTGTGGGTATTATGCCTGCTTGACCTCTGTGCATGTTTCAGTTTGTCTAGCATCAGTGAAGTTGATGTGAATACTGTAAAGTATGGTATTTTCTGGTTTGGTATGAAGTAATATTTTTAGACCCTGGGTGACTGACCTAGCCGCAGTATCTTACTGTGTAAGAAAGAAACACTAAAATGTTGAACATTCTCATGAAGAAGCTAATATTCATTCAGCTAGTGCACTCATTTCCTGTTTTTTTGTAGAACATTAAGGTCCATTTGCATGTCCATAGGTGCCTACCACTGGTCCCTATCCTGAGTCACATAAAATTTGCAGGTGTATTGCCATATCCATAAGTGCTTACCACTGGTCCCTATCCTGGGTCACACAAAATCTGCAGGTGCGTTGCCGTGTCAATAAGTGCTGACCTCTGATCTCACATCCCTCCATCCTGTGTCACTTAGATTCATTGCAGTGTCATATCACCATTGCCTCATATTCATTCATTGATCTGCCACAGACACCATATATTTTATGTATACAAATACCATCGCTAAGTAAACTACTAGAAGAATATTTCTCTATCTGTGCCTGGGTCTCTTGCAGTTTCTTTCCTTCTGGTCTTGCAAATGTAATTTTGTGTGCATTCCTCCTCTAGCCAGTCCTCATTATTTAGTGTTCTTCAAATTATGGTTACTTCTTCCCACTTGGTTCCAAATGCGTATTCCATTCAGCACGCTTTTTCTCAGCCCATCTGTCTCTCTGGTCCTCAGTTTGGGTAAGACTTCAATTTTCACACTCATACAAAGCAGCAAGTGAAGTTGTAGTTTTTGTATTTTGATCTCTTTGTTTTTACTCATTCTTGTGTGTGTTAACATGCTTGCAAGTGCTCATTTGTACTTATTTATTTATAGAAAATGTCCCAAAATAATAGTTAACAGACACTATATTGAAGAAAACACTGTGTACGAGGGGGATCCTGATAAGTCCTTAGCCCGACCCGTAAGGAAAGAAGCTACAGCGACCAAACTTGGGATTTATTCAACATACTCCCCATGAAGCTCAATAAACTTCTTAGCCAGTTGCTCTAAGTTTTGCAAGCCACTCAAAAAAAAACTCAGAAGTTTTTCCATACAACCAGGTCTCTGCGGCAACAATGACCTCCGCGTCAGACAAAAAATGGCGACCTTTCAATTGTTTTTTCAGTCCAGGGAACAGGTGGTAGTCTGACGGGGCCAGTTCCGGAGAATAGGGTAGGTGAGCAAAACATTAGAAGCCCAGATAGGCCAGTTTCTTCTGGGTTGCAAGTGCCCAGTGAGCCGGGGCATTGTCGTGCAAGAACAAGACCCCCTTGGTGACCTTTCCACGGCGTTTTTCCTTCAAAATGTCCTTCAATTGCACCAGCACAGATGAGTAATACTCCGCGTTGATAGTTTGGCCCTTTGGAAGATAATCAATGAGGAGGATGCCATCTTGATCCCTTAAAAATCGAGGCGAGAACTTTTCCAGCGGATTTTTGCACTCCGAATTTTTTGGGGCGGGGTGAACCGCTATGCCGCCACTCCATTAATTGTTGCTTTGTCTCCGGGTCATAGTGATATAACCAGGTTTTGTCCGTGGTCACAAATCGCAACAGGAAATCATTTGGATCGTGCTGAAAAAATTCCAAAAGTTGCTCAGATGACTGGCACAATTGACGTTTTTGATCTGTGTTCAGGCATTTCGGGACCCACTTCGTGGAGAGCTTCTGCGTGTCCAAATCTTCATGAGTGACAGACCCAACCTGCTCACGTGAGATGCCCAGTTGCTCAGCTACTGATTTAGCTGAAATCTGGCGCTCTTCCAAGATTAGCACGCAAATTTGTTCAATAATCTCCAGGGTGGTCACTGTTTTGGGTCGTCTAGGATGAGGTGCATCACAAGTGGAAAAATCACCACGTTTAAACTGGGCCACCCAGTTTTTGACGGTGGCATATGATGGTGCATGTTCCCTTAATGTTTCTGTCAGAATGGTGTGAATTTCCTTCGTTACCTTGCCTTGCAGGAAAAAATACTTGATGACAGCTCGCGTCTCCATGTTGTTGAAATAATGTGCGTCACCTGACATGCTTCCTTTCAGCCTCTGTAACAAGAAAAAACTTGCAGTTCGGCACATGAACAGACCCCTGTTTCCAGCGACACTCGATTCCATCCTACGACATCGGGAAGTAGGTCGGGCTAAGGACTTATCAACACCACGTTGTATGATTTCAAGCCTCTGCCATTGTGGAAATGATATCTCTGCTCTTCTTGGGTGTTTTTTTTTTTATTGTTTGATGTTTTAACTATAGTCTTTGTGTTTTAAGACTGACCACTTATTTGTTATAATCATACCATACTATCATTGGCACGGTTCATATCCATTGCCCTTTATGGGTGTTTTTATGGACTGATGAAATGTATTTCTTGTTTCTATATCTGTGTGTATCTGAGCACTAGTGTTCAAGACTTACTCCTGTTGACACAATCTCACTTAAAATAAATGAGCTTTTCTGTCTTGTATCATGACAAGATTATCTGGTTTGCAGCTGGTGAAGGATGACCATGATTGGTATTGTTTTGAGTGTCATGCGGGTGGTGATGTGATCTGCTGCACCAGTTGTCATCGTGTGTACCACGTGTCTTGTCTTGCTAAGGAGGAGGTGCTACAGGAAGATGTCAAGAACACGTTTGTTTGTCCAGTGTGCAAGGTGATAACTTTGAATGTTTCTTAATCCAAAGCCAGTTTGCCCTTCCCTTTTGTGTATATTAATATACACAGTGCGATCCATAAGTTTTAGGACTGATTTTTTTTTTAAAATAACAACTAGAGCGATCTATCCACCAACCCACTAACTAAGTACTATCAACCAACATCTGTTCACACACAGAGTTTCGTTTGTTTATCTTTCGACAATGTATGCTTTATAACTTGCCTTGTAAAGTCAGTTTTCTTTATATGTCATGGATGGCGGAAATGAACAGAGAGTTGCCATATAATTTGGTTTCAAAGCTGGTCTGTCTGTGACAGAAACACTAGTATTGGTGCAAAAGTCTTACGGGAATGAGGCTCTGAACCGATCAAACGTTTTTAGGTGGCATTCTCGATTTGGAGATAGAAGGGAGCTGGTAGAAGATGATGAGGGAGGTGGCCGTCAAAAATTGACTTGAACTGATGTAAACATTGCTTCTGTTGTTGATTTTGTAAAAAATGACTGTCGAATCACATAAAGAATGATAGCAGAATCTTTGAACATTCCCAACACTGTAGTTCTTCGGATTCTGAAAGAGGATTTGGGAAAGATGAAGTTGTGTGCATGTTTTGTTCCACACTCCTTGACACCTGAGCAAAGGGAAGATTGAGTCACATCTTGCCAAGACATTATCGCGATGGCTGATGGAAACAAAAATTTTTTTAACAAAATTATTACGGTAGATGAGGCGTGGTGTTTTGCCTATGACCCGAAAACAAAGTGACAGAGTTCTGAATGGGTTGGTAGGACATCCCCTTGGCCAAAGAAACTGAAATTCCAAAGATCCCGCATCAAGCCCATGTTGATAATTTTTTTTGACTCTCAAGGCATAGTGCACAAAGAATTTGTACCATAGGGAAAAACAGTAAATGCAGAATTTTATAAAGGAGTAATGGATCGCCTCCTGAAGCGCATTGATTGGGTTCATCCAGCTGCATTCTGCTTTCGAGATTTTTTCTTGTTGCACGATAATGCACTTGCCCACACAGCTGCAAGTGTTTGCCAATTTTTGACCTCAAAAAATGTTGCAACCCTATATCACCCCCTCCCCCCCATTACTCTCCACATTTATCTCTACTAAACTATTTTCTGTTCCCCAAGTTGAAAATGAAGTTAAAAGGGCTCCACTTTATGGACATTGCTGAGACCAAAGAAGCCATAACTGATGAATTAAAGAAGGTCCAAAAAAGAGGTATTTTCAGCAGCTTTTCAGAAACAGTACGACCGTGTAAGAGCCTCTATATAGGCCACTGAAGCTTATTTTGAATTAAAAAATGGTGTGTGTCTTCCTCATGTGTGTTCAATTTTTAAAGAAATCAGTCCCAAAACTTTTGGACTGCACTGTGTAAGTGATGTGTTACCAAAATACAGTACAGCAAAGACTGAAATATGTATGGCCTAGGGTTGTGAAGATAATTTTGATTAATCATTGGACATGGACTTTGGGTGTTGGATGTCAGGCTGTTGTATTTTACTGTTTGGAACTCGACATAGATAATGATCATTTATTATGTGAAATGTAAATACCTTAAAGAACAAAAAGAGAAATTATCTTTGAAGTCAGGGAACATGTGGTCTGGAACTCAACATACAAGCTATGATTATTTCTAATAAGAAATATGCATTGTCCAGCTGAAAGTGGGACCTACTGTAGAATCTACAAACCTGCTGACAGTCTACATTGATGTGCCGTTTGTTGTGTAATATAGCTACTGCATGGTAGAGTAGGTGTTGGAAATGACCTTCAACTCTCTGGCATGCATGACACCTGGTGGATGAAGTATTGAAAACTGTTCTTGTCTAGAAATTATTGATACTGCACACCAAATTATTATTTAAGCCTGTTCTGTGTACGTGGATTGTTTTTATATGTGTTGTCTTTCCGCCTTCACCACATTATAGTTTAATGCCATAAGATGGGGGAGGAATGACCAGGACACAAAAGATGAGTAATTATTCAGTCCCAAAAATTCTTACATAAGATGGCCATTCAGTTTTCAGCTGTATGGACACTGTCTTGCTGGAAGAACTGCTATTCCTTCTTGTCATTACTTGAATTTTCAAGAATGGTGCAAGGATTTGTCCGGTTATGTTGTTCATTCCATGCATTATAATCAGTAATCTACAATAATCAGCAAACAAAATGCATTCAGTTTGGCATTTACCCATTCATAATTAATGAATATATAAATGACAAATTTTTTCTGTGATGGACTTTATGCATTGTGTTGGTTGATTATTGTAGTTAAATTTGTCCATTGTACCTGTCTGAAGTTATTTTGTCTGCAAAGAAGATGTATTTCATTATTTTTGATGCATCAAGCTCCTTGTGTGTTAGTCTTGGATTGTGTATTGATCAGTCAGTGTTATTTTGAGAACTTACGTGGACACAATAAAACTGTGCATCATCTGTAAAATTAGTTAGCAATGGATCCATGTCAGTAGTATGCACTACTGCTTACAGAACTGGTTACAAATGTGAAACACAGTCTGCCTCCTAGAGGATTTGCACAACTGTAAATTTGTGTGGTTTCAAATGTAGCAGTTACAGACAGTCCCTGGCCTAAACTTTTTAATACCTGAGTTTGCATACTTGAACACACATAGGAAAGCACCCCTAGAAGTTAATTTTAAATATTTAGTCAGCAAGGAAATTTACTGAATTTTTAAGACTTGCTGCGTTATCTGTGTTTTATTTGTCACAAATGCCATTTATTTAATTTATCTTTTTCTGTTCAAATAATAATCGTTTTTCATTAACGATGTACTGAATTTTAAATACCTACCCCAGTAGAATAAAGGTTAATGCAGTTTTAAATTACACAACTTCAGGCTTACACAGTTTTAAAAAAGTGGAAGAAATTATAATAGTAACATTTTTAAACACACCATACGTCTCCTTTTGAGAAAGCAAATGCATTGTGACAGAAGTGGCAGAAGGCTGCTGTTGGGTGAAAAGAGACAGTGGGGGGTGGTCATGCCATGGTCAATAGGTTCCATTGTGTTGGTCTTGGATTGCTGCTGGACTCCAGTGTGTAAACACATGTAATTGACCATATGTATACTCAATTCCGACATATGCAAAATTTAAATTATGTTAGATTCTGGAATGTAACTCTTATGTAATTGTGGGAGTGTGTATACATATGCCTATGACTCACCAGTTTCTGCTGATAATGTTGTTGATTTTTGTGGAGAGGCTTGTACTCATGCTGTGGTATTATCTAATCTCTCTTCTGAGAGTACGTGCTGTGTTTGCTGTCACTTCTTCATTAACAGGGAACCTGTCTGAATTGTGGTTGACCTTTCATTGTATTGTTAGTTTCAAAACAAATGAAATACCAGGAAACCATCTTCTAAATTTTTGATGACACTTTGTGTGGAATTTCTTTTTTTTGCTGGTTTCACAGCGAAGTCCTCTGTATTACACCTGTTGCGTACTTATGAACAACAGCAAGAACAAGAACAACAATAATAATTGGCATTACAGTATAAAGCCTCTGTGTTGCACTGCCCTTATATTCAGAAACCATGAAAGGCAGTTCACATCTGTTACTTACACACACAGCTCATGAAACATCTATGTATAACCACATTGAGATGACACATTACAAATGTACTTGCAGTGATAAGACTGGTGGTCTGTGACTCATGCTTGCTTTGCCCAGTCAGGTTTTTTTGTGTTGGGGTTGTTCTTTAAGCTGAATTCCCTCTACAGGTCCATATTAAAATAGGAGGTCTTATGAAATTTCAGGTGTGTGATTTTAGGCTTCCGGCTGTGAAGTAGATGAGAACTGCAATCTTCTGGGTCGTTATGCAGCAGGTAGTGGTAATTCCTTCCCGACATTTTGGGACAGCCTGTTGGTCCCTCTTGAAGGATCAAGAATCCAAAAAGAAAGGATGATTGACCCTTGAAAATGGGACCAATAGGTTTTCCCAAAACATAAGTAAGGAAATACCACTACTCACTGCATAATAACCCATAAGAGCACAGTTTTCAAATTTTCACGTGTTATAAACAGTTTGATTATGGTATCCAGGATGCACAGTAGCAAATGAAAGTAATCTTTTTCATGAAACTTAGAGCATGAAAATTGCAAAATATGTGTGCCGTCATTTATTTCATAACTGTGTACCTCATGTTCCATAAAAAAAATGTAGCATTATGCTGTTTAGTTCCATGCTTTGTTTTGTACAGATATAACATTTGTTCTCTCACTGTTAGAGAAGGGCAGACATAAAAGATTGCAAACTGTGCTGATGAAGGCATCTAAACCTACGGACAATAAACTAATGGCTGGCCATTAACACATTCACTGCCGGCTATTTAAATACCCAGTGTCGTTAAAATGCCGGCCATTTAATGGGTGCACAGCCCCTTCTGTCATGATTTCGGTAAATC
>JGI24697J35500_11274848_pt1 | contig 10747 bp, 6 predicted proteins | sample TergutMp193P1_FD_35500 | JGI IMG/M metagenome (IMG submission 35500) | reverse complement strand
GAATGTGATTGGTGAGAAAGCCCGTGGCAGCAGCCATTTACATACAAACACGTTTGTAACTCAGCAGTATTATTGTGTTATGAATCAAGGCCACTAGCTGCTTCATGCCTGGTTCTCGCACCGCATTGTCTAGTCTTATTATCTGAAGATGGACTCACAGAATGATTAGTACTGTAAAACCATAATTTTAGTTTCTTTTTCGCGTTTCTTCCTTTAGTGTCCGGTAAAGGCTGAGTAATCCCAGATTTCATGACAGTCGACACATGGAGGTACGTACCGGCCGCCTTTACCCCAGGAAATATTCCTGGTTCTCATTGCTGTTAGAGGCTGAGTCAACTCTAGGGCCATAGTGCGGTCGGAAGACCCCATCGGGAACCGAACCAGCGACCTTCCGGCTTGTAGCGCAGTGCCTGAACCAACTGCGCCACCGCGTATTAATGGCACTAACAGATAGCGGGCGGCTTTTAATGAATAAATTTTGTTAAATGCGTTTCATGTGTCAAACAAAAACATTGAAAGGATCCAAAAATAAGATCTACTGTTAAGCTGATTTTAAGTACGTAACAAGTAAATGCTGCGAGCTAAGTAGATTGGGGTAACGGACATGAACGTTAACACTTCATTTCAAAATACGACGCAGTGAGGAAGCTATTATGCAGTATATCTAAAGCGTATTCCACTTTGTGCACAAAGCACATAAGCGACTGCGTGAAATTGCGTGAGTTGAGTTACAGAACACAAAAAAAAATTTGCTCTGACTATTGGATTACTCTACATCCGGAAACCTTCCAAATCAATTGTCGCATGCTGTATTACCGGCAGGGCTGTGACTGCCACCGCTCGCGTGTATGATTCTACGATGCTTGATAGATGGTAGAATCCTGTCCATACCGTTGCAATGCCATATACCGAGTTACTCCATGCTCAGAGTTGCCTTCGCGACGGTGTAATCTGTGATACCGGTTGGCGAGCGCTTCCTTTGTTTTAGTTGTAATTGTTTGTATTGTTCGAATTCAACCGGAGAAAATGTCAATATGTACCATTCATACCTGTATAACGACTGATATATGGTGTGTCAGAGAACACAAATAGTCTGTGCTGTAGTATTGTCAGTTTTGCATCATGTCTATTTATAACTGACCTGTGAGTTCCTAAATGTCAAACGATATCGGATTACTGCTGAATACGAGGAAGTGCCAGCATTATGCGCATCAGGGGTTGAAGAATTTTCATTGAATGTGTAGGTCATCTTATTGTAAGGATAATTGAATGTTGCTCTTGTTGGAACACGGTTTATGTTGGATGTGTGTTATTCTTGTTTCTTTCTTGTCGACAACCCTTCGAAGTGTGGTGTCTATTAACGTGTGGGACTGATAACCATCGCTGTAGGTGAGTTAACCCTTTAAACGCCGATTTAAATCCCATCTGCTATTTGCTGGCATTATTAGGAGCTCACCATTTTCTCCACGTTAGCAGGATAAGGTTTAAAAGGGAGAAGGAAGACGGAGACCATGGTTGGGTTTATCGTGGCTGTCAGATGGGCTCATCATTTCTAAAGATTTTCTAACCCGTTAGATCATTCGGGCAGAACCTGCAGTCGAAGAAAGGCTGTTTTAGCTGGCACTTCGATCATCACATTAACCATCGTAATTGAGGTTCATTATTATTTCGCCTATAACATCTCCATTGTCTTCATCCTTTTATCAGTACAGTTTCTCAGAGGATTTTACATGTCTACTGCAACCAGCCCAAGCTTTCTGTATTACTTCCTGTTGTGCATCACTTGTCATATCGAGTAACTTCTGCATAGACTAGCGTTGTGACTTTTTTTTACATGACAGTTTGTTTATTTTAGCCCCTATGAATTCAATGGTATTTAGGCCACTCATATATGAACTGAAATGACAGTGTGCCCATGGCCTGAAAAAAACATTTTAATCCCAAAAATTTTCTCCTTGGACTTAATAGAAAAATGACATATGGAGGTTAATTTTGTGCATCGTCTAACTGCAGTTGATTACCTGGTTGCATATCCTTGCTGTCGTATTTCACTTTAATGTGTAGGGTTTTGGTGGGTTGTCAGTCTTGATGCAGGTGATAAGGTGAGTTATCTGTAAGAGTAATACATTAGGTGGAAGGCGTGGAATCAATTTATTTACTACCATTGTAAAGGAGGCACTATTTATGTGGCCATGATAATTCTTGTTGAACAGCCAGCCTGGTATATTAGTTTTTCCCAAGGAAGAAAACCACTGGTAAAATCAGTCTGTTTTGTGAATTCACATTTGCCTGAATCTCCATGGAACCATCAATTTGTCAGCACTTTCGGAGTGTCTGGTTGTTGTTATATTGTATCAGTATCTTCCTAATACTGATGCATTTTAAAAAATGTATTCTGACCTGTAATTCATCAATTTATACTGTGACTGAGACTTTGCTAACCTAAAATTCTTTCTTGTGACGCTGTACTGAAAGATTTTTTTTCTTCATAATTGGCAAGAGTTTTGGTGTGCGTTATGTTGTTAATTCTGTGCATTTTCAATAACTAATTCATGACACTAAACCAGCAAAATGCACAGACTTGTTCCTGATGTATTTATATTATAATTTCACACTGAATATTCCTACATATTTCAGTCTGCAAGGGACCATTGCTGGGGAATCAATCCACAGTAATATAGCCTAAAACCAAATTAGTCATTTTGCACACAGCCATCATAGTGTTAAAGAGCCAAATATTAAAAATGTAGATATTTATACAACATATGTACAAGTTTGTGAATTTTGTTGTTTTAGTTTCATGAATTAGTTTTAGTGTGTTTGGCACTTTCTCTTATATGTATAAAAATCTTTTATAATGTTCCAAACAAACACTTACATCTGGTATAAGGTCCCAAACATTGCACTTGTCAAAATCATGTGTGTGTGCATCATTACTATAATTGTTGTTGTTTGCTTCCCATATGATTTAAGCAGCTATCTGGATTGTTTACCATTTTCCATTTGTATTCTTTTGATGTGTTTTCCCTCCTGCTATTATACCGCACTCCAGTGTGTGTGACCACTTCAGCATTTGTTAGTGATGATAAATGTTTCTCCCTTGTTTCCTCATACTTCTTGAAAATGTTGGTGTTCATTTCCCCTTTGCTATGAATTGCTGAGTTCACCTTCTGGTTTGGCATAACAGAATATTAAAAGAATGTTGATGATTAGAAATCATGTGCAAGTGCAATTGTGTATCCATTGTCTGTTACCTCTCAAGGGCTTGCTGCACCCAGAAATCCAGTAATTGATATTAATGTCAGTGAAATATTCCAGACCTGCATTTTAGCTGTAGGTCAGATGTGGGTAACCTTTTTTCCAGGAAATTAATCTACTGCAGGAAGTATACATAATTGTTAAAGTTGCTTCTTATGGGTAGACTTCATTATAATCCACTTCCATGCTTAGTCATTTCAGCATGACCAAGCTTTAAACAAGAGATCTCTAACATGTACGTGTGGAGTGTAACTGTATTTGTGAGTCTGTTTTTTTAACAGTAATTTTAGTAGTAGTAATGATGATGATGATGATAATAAATCATTATAATGATTTTTATTTCAGATTATCGGATGTTCTAAAATGAGGAAGAACTTATATGAGAATCCAGTAAGATTCAAAGATCAAAAATACGAGAAGTTACAGAAACATCACCGTGATGTGTTGAAAGCTATGTACAATGATCCTATCTTTCCTCCAACTCCATCTAGTATTGGAAATTTGCATGTCGACAATGTTAAGTGGCGTAGGCCCAGTGTAAGTATCATTTTTCAAGGCTGACATTTACAGGATGAATGTATTGTAGACCTGTTTGATATTACAGCATTAAAAATTCTAGTCTCTGACTACAAGAACCAAAAATTTCTGCTCTGCAAAGTAATCTTTTTAGTAGCTGAATCTGGGATGTGCATCACTATGGTACATATATTGTATTGTATGATCAGCAGACAGACAATTAATAATTGTCTGAATCTGTGAAGATGAAATTTTCAAGAACATAACTGTTATGCGGATTAAGGTTAATGTCAGAAGTGATGTGGTGTGGCACATTTGTGTCTTGGTTTATGAACACTTACATTGCAATGGAATTTAATTTTTAATACTACACTTTAAGTCATACTGGACAGAACTAGAGATTTTAGTAAAAGTATGTAGAGAAAAAAAATCCTGAAATTGCAACCTGACACAATGTCATTGGTGCATCTTCAGCCTGTAGTCTTTAAGTGGGCCATGCCCCTTGTGTTAGATACAGTTATAAATGATAGATAAAATAAGTCAAACACAACTAGTATATGTATTATTTATTTACGAGGTGTAGTTTAGAAGTGACTACATGTTTCAGCCCTCTTCACTATGCCACCATCAGGTCATAAGTCTTATTCGAGGAAACTATATACTATATGAGATACAATTATAAATGATAGATAAAATAAGTCAAACACAACTAGTACATGTATTATTTATTTACAAGGTGTAGCTTAGAAGTGACTACATGTTTCGGCCCTCTTCACTAGGCCATCATCAGGTCATAAGTCTTAATCGAGAAAACTATACACTATATGAGTCATATAGTGGATAGTGTATAGTGTATAGTTTCCTCGATTATGACTTATGACCTGATGATGGCCTAGTGAAGAGGGCTGAAACATGTAGTCACTTCTAAGCTACACCTTGTAAATAAATAATACATATACTAGTTGTGTTAGACTTATTTTATCAGTCATTTATAATTCAGCCTGTAGGTTTAGTGTGGTTAATTAACTTCTGTTAATTTTATTGTCAACAGTACTCTTGTCCTACACTTTCTTTTTGTGATGGATGAAGCCTGATTTCAACATCGTACTTGCAGAATGTATATCATTGGGATACTGAGCATTCTCATTATACAGGAAGCCCATTTGCTACCAGATTTAAAGAACAGTATAATGTATTCATAACTAGCATAGGTCAGTTATAATTTAGCAAACACATTTTGGATCATAAGCAGTTTTTTTTTGGCACAGTGTATCAGACTTCTGTCATCACAAAAGTATGAAACGGAAAAACTGTTTGACACTGTAGGAAAACTTCATGTTTATAAAGTAGTGAAGCTTAGTATCTAGATTGACAAACATACAGCAACTCTGAATCCAGTTTTTGATGTCATAACATAGGGACAATTTTATGCTACAAGGCTAGGTTTATAAGAACAAGCTGAATCCTTGGTAGCTAACTATAAGTATAGAACCATAAACTTTAATATGTAACAGGCATTACAGAATAATATTTAAGTATCTTTATACATTTTATTCAATAATGATATTAATTTAGTTGTATTATCTTATTATTTATGATTTTTATAATTTAAGTTCCATGGCTCGAAAGTTCGAACACAAGAAGGATTATTAAAACTTCTTGAGTCATCAAAACAGGAGCAAATTATATAACAGCATTTAATGTACACTCCTTAATATTATAATTTTAAATTTTATAATTTTAATTATCTTATGAGTATCTTAGAAAAAAGTAAGCACAATTTTTACAGCTGATACTTGAGTAATCTGATGTGTCAGTATGATATGAATTGTAACCCCAACCAGTTGTGATTTTAGTAGTGTTGTGTTGAAGTTATAATCAAAGTGGCTGTAGTTTAACTTTTATCCTACCGGGGTGGGTATTTAAATTTTAGCACATGGTTTATGGAAGGCATGATTTTTATTTGAACAGAAAAGATAAAAATTATGTAATAAATGGCATTTTGTGATAAATAAAACAGAGATTATGCAGCATGTCTTTCAAATGCAGTAAATTTTATTGTTGCCTAAATATATAATATGAATTTATAGGGGTGTTTTTCTATATGTGTTTGCATATGCAAACACAGGTTTTTCAGCTTTTAATAACAACGTATGTTCAGTATTAACTTGAAAGTGGCTTTTTCCAAAGCTGAATCAGTCAGTGTTGATAAAATCAGCTGTGTTTGAAAGGACATTTAATTTACCCACCTCATATGTAAGAACACAGTGGAATGCAGCAAATGAAGGTGATAACATTGAAGTGTTGACAGTGCGCCTAATGTGTCAGGCTCTCTCTGTGTTCAGGGTGGAAGGAGGCAGCAGATTAACCTTTGTTTTATTTCAGAGGCCCCCCCCCCACCTCAAATGACAGTCAGGTGACAAGCTTTCCTGACAGATTTTGCAGTTTTGCTAGGCAAGTGCTTAGGCAGGACCTACAAATATGCCACAACCCCCTCCTTCCAGACCCTTCCTTACTCACAGTTCATGATTATATTCATGTCTCTTTCAGTACCTGTAACTCCAGCATTTGAGGCAAACCTGAGAAACATTTTGTCAGTACGTTATGTATGGTTGATATTTGATCAATCTTCAGCATAAGGTCAACTTGCTGATGAGGAATAAAGAATTTAATGCACTCTGTGTTTGTTTGCCAGGAACTGTGCTCTTATCCTTGTCTGTATGCTGAACGAGTCAGCTCTAAATCTGTGATTGCTGGACACATGAGCAGTAATTGGATTGTCTCTGCCCTGTCAGTATTAGCTACAGTCGGTGAGCTGTATCGTAAAGTTAGTAAATACACATATTACCATTATTTTAATATAGGACTGGTAAATGTACTATATAGGTGTTGTTGTTAGTTACTTTACGTATTTCTTTATGAAAGCTATGGTGTTATCATTTCCATTTTTCCATCCCCACTGATAACTGGATGGGCTGTAAAGAAAACTGGTCTGAACATTATTCCATTACCAGCAATGCCAACGTGGCATCCATGCAGACTGGTGAGAATGACAATTCATGTAGGAGGTTTGGAAATTTTTTGTGGGAATAAGTATTTGAAAATATGAAATTAAAAAAAATGTTATTGAAGGAAAGATCAATTGGACAGGAAGATGAGGATGAAGATGGAAGTGGCTACTGGATAATCACTAGGAAAAGAGAAAGTGCTGGAACCTGGAAGAGGAAGTGCTAGATTGCACTGTGTGGAGAACCTGTTGCAAGATGGACTACATAATTAAAAAAAAAAATAGTTTTGTAGAATGTGAAGCAGTGATTGCAAGATCTTTAGTTAACTTATATTTACCGACAGTGATGAATAAAACATTTGGACTTGGCACATGAAATTTTCATGCAGGCAGGTACAGATGCGGTTCTGTATGATTAGAATCAGTTTCATATGTGGTGAGAGTGTAAAAGGTGTAGTACGTTATAAGTTTAACACAAGACTAATTAGCAGTTACTATTTACCAAGCAACGTGGATTGACCAGTGGAAAACTTTTGCCGTTCTTGGTCTTTGCAATGGGGCCTGTATTCAGGTTTGAGGCATAGGACTTGTCTAACAGTGGAGAGTCAGCTTTTTTTCTTGTACAATTACTTCAGCTTTGTTTATATCTGCCAAGTATTTCTGTGAAGAATACAGCTTTGTGGGATGTGATGGTGTATAGTATGATAGAAATTTGCTGATATGTCAAAGGAGCATTCTGCCAGAATTTTACTCAGAAGGTCAATTAATGCGTTTCTCCACACTGTCATTTTCTCCAGACTGCATGGTTTCACATCACAGAAGACATAATTCTTCATGGTCTCTGCCATTAGAGCCCTGGATCTCACAGGTATTTTTGGGTTGGCAGCTACAAGATACTTTCTTTTTAATCGGTTTATGTGGAACATTAAAATGCACGGGTGAAAGCAAATTTCATGGTAACTCTAAAAAATGCATGAAGAGAGCTGGGATCACATAGTCAGTATAGTGACTAGACCGTGGTTGATAAAACTGTGGTAGACATACCACTACAGTTACGTATCCTTAATAAAAAGGGAGATAAAATAAGATAGAAATAAAAATAAAATAAAATGAAATAAATAATACACTATCCACATGTATTTACAGCACTGTTGGAAGCATTATATAACTTGTCCCCCACTGTCAGATTTTTCTATTTAAATACAAAAAATTATTGGTTGTAAACTGAAATTGTTAAATTTTATTTAGTTGTATGCCAACGAAAAAGTGTCAAAACCCTCGGACTAAGCTTCAGGTTGGACAACCAAGGAATTGTGGTTCAATTTCCAGCAGGGGCAAGGGATTTTTTTCTTCTCCAAAAAATTTACACCATGTATGAAGTTTCTTTCCCTGCATATAAAGTGGCCAGTGCATGGAGCTGAGCACTCACCTCTGTGTAGTGCTGAGGTTAAGAATGAATGAGGTTTTGCTTCCACTCCCACATATGGCTTCGTGACATGCATGGGAACAACTTGATTGGCCATATCCATGTGAAGAGGTGTATTGCTTCTGCTTTAAACTAATGTAATGAATTTCATGTTATTTCATGAAACTGACAAAGGAGTTGCATATTTTTATCTTGTCTTTCTGCCTGTCACTCATTCATTCATTCATGCATTCATTCTTTCTTTGTTTTGGGAGGAGGGGGAGCTACTGCCGCAAGGCACAGATTTCTGTGTAAGAATTTCTTTTTCAGTGTAAAGAATGTTGCTAGTGCGTCATGTCAAGTGATGCATCAGATTAACAAAAGCATAAAGCAGTTCCTTTGCACATCAGGTGAAGGTCACAAGTAGCAAACTAGCTTTTGGACGTGTGTGATAATGATTTTAGTACTGTTTATTAAGGACTGTATTAAAATTATAAATAATGAGGTCTTTGCCCTCCTGGGATGATAGTTCGGTAGTTGGTAGTTCGTTACTGCTGTTTTCAGACAACCTGTCAACCCCGGGGTAAAGCTGCCCTTTGACTGTTTGATCCATGACTGTCAACAAACACTGTGTAACACCCAAGAAGAACGAAGACCTCAGTGCTCCATGGCAGAAGCCTGTAATCTGACAGCATAAATAATCTTTGATTTCAGAAATACTAATTTAAAACTGCTTAAAATCTCATGTGATAGAGTGCTGGATGATTGATTGACTAAGGGACTATTATTTCATATTTAGTAATATGTGTTACTTTGAAATTTATGCTTTGGTATGCTGTTACAGGTAATTCCTGAATACAGACAGCAAGAATGGGATTCAGAAAACAACAACTATGTTGGCATTTTCCACTTCAGATTTTGGAGGTTTGGTCAGTGGATGGATGTGGTGATTGATGATTTGCTTCCAGCCTGTGATAATGAACTGCTGTGCACGCAGTCCTCCGTACAAAATGAATTTTGGATTCCCTTCGTCGAAAAAGCTTATGCGAAGTATGTAGAAAATAATCACATAATTTTTATTTCCAGTTTAAATTCCATATTAGACTAGTGATGTTGAATGTTACAAAAGTTGCTTATTTTACTGTCCTTTTTATCATTTTATCCTTTATTATGAATGGTCATAACAAGTGGTGATCATCTGTAATGAGAGGAAATGCGTCTTGACATGGTTGCACTATACACACATAGAACCATGATGTGTTACTCTGAATTTTGTATTGACCTTTCACTGGTACCCGTAGCTTTATTTTTGACTCTTTGTTTTAATTTTTGTATAAAGATTAAATTTGGCATTTGTAATCTTGCTTCAAATTCATGTTCTCTGATATTCCTTATCCTGCAGAGAGTTGTCATTGGTTATTTACTGCATGCAGTATGAGTTAACAGTTATACATGTACAGTCAAACATCCCCAGGAATTTTCTATGTATTCTTCTTGCTTATAAATATTTTCTTATATACTAATGTTAGCCTGAAATATATTTATGTATTGTATTTTTATGTCCTTTTGGAATCTCTTGGTTCCATAGAAACATAGAATTTTTATTTGGTGTTCACCCTGTTTTTAATTTCATTGCTGTTTTTTAATATTTGTGTTTGTTGCTAGATACAAACAGGTAAATGTATATAGCACTCTCAGATGTAATTACAAATATTTTACTCCAGTGTTACTGTAATTTGGAAGAGCTGCTTTTATCATCTTCTTATAATATCGTGTGCTGTTAAACTTCGTCTATTTTGTATATTTTGGAGGTTTTTTAAATAAATTTTATCCTAGAAGAATATTAGTTACTCTTTAGACAAGGGTGTATGGGTAGGTTATTGCAAAATACTGATAGCACATCAGAATAGAGAAATATCCAAAAATGTAGAAAGTACAACAGTTACACTTTTGTATTATATGACTATTACTACAGTGGTGTGTGCAGGGAGGAAGCTTAATGCACTTGAAATGGCGGCTGAGAGATCACTCAACAGCATAGCATGCAAGAATGCCAGGGGCTGAGATTGGCCACCATCACTTAGAGGGTTAAGAAATGTGCTGTTGAGGATGTCGGACCTTTAATTTTTCAGTATTGGCAGAATTGTTCAGTCTGCTAAATTGGAATGTTACAGAAAGCAATACAAAGTGGCAGAATTCCATGTTTTATGTTAGAGTTCCTTTGTGCCCCTAGGGATAAGAATGGAAATGTGCTTCGGAATAATGTTACAAAATAACTTCGCATTGCTTGAAACTTTTGCTTAAGGTATTCATATTCTGTCTTCAGATTACATGGTTCATATGAAGCACTTGCAGATGGTCATCTTGCAGATGCTTTAGTGGATTTCACAGGCGGTGTGAGTGAAACTTTAGATCTCAAGGCTAATGATTATGATGAGCAAGAAGACAAGCGCTCCATACTGTTCGAAAAGCTTGTGGAAGAAGTCAGAGACCATTCTGTCATGTGTTCAGTTATTACTGTGAGTCACGTACCTTATATATATATATATATTTCAAGGAGT
>JGI24697J35500_11274849_pt1 | contig 10751 bp, 10 predicted proteins | sample TergutMp193P1_FD_35500 | JGI IMG/M metagenome (IMG submission 35500) | reverse complement strand
GGTGTGTTTTTAATAATAGCCACTTTTGTTTTTCTTCAAACAGGGCTATATTAATTGGGCACCTTTAAAAACTGCTAAATTTTTTGAAAGGTGCGTTAAAGATATCCCGTTCTTTGGGGTTTTCAAGGGTGAGATAAAAGCGACCAAAGTGAGTTTTTAGAGATACCTAATTTATAACTTTAGTGCAGGTGTTTTTTATCATTTTATTAAAAAATATTTACACTACTTTAAATTGTCAATTCCCTTATTGACAAAGCTATTTTGTTTGTGTTATAATTGAACATCTCTAAAAATTGCTAATTTTTAGTTTTTTATAATAGTTCTTTAAAGATATCCTTTTTAGAGATACTGAATTTATATTCATCAATATGGAGGTTTTTAGTAATATGGAAAATAAAGAGGAAGAAAATAATAAAGAATATGAGCAAAGGCGTAATTTTTATAGAATATATCGCCAGCTGCCTATACAATTTGAGTTTGCAGATGTAGAAGACCCAGAAAGGCAACATGGAGTAACTCAAAATATAAGTGCAAGCGGAATGCTTTTCGACCATGATTATTTTTTAGACATTAATAGTAATATAAAAATCTCAATTGAAATAGAAGAAACTACTATACAAGCTGTAGCTACTGTAATAGACCGTATAGAGTTACCAAAAAGTGCGAAAAATAAATATAGATATAGAATTAATTTTAAAAAAATAAGCCCAAGATATCAAGATTTTATAGTTGAATATGTTTGGAAACAACAACTTGATGAAAGCAAAAATCAATTTTATGCTAAATATGGGGATGGTTTAAAAAATTCATAAAAACTTTAAAAAATCTTCATCAGAAAATTTAGGTATTTTTAAAAAAGTTTAATTAAAAGTTTTGAGCATGGAATAATTTTAAAGGCTCAAATTAGAAAAATAAAATTGACGTTCGTGATTTTATAATTAGCAACATGGCTTTATGCTTATAGAGTGCCAAAATTAAAAAATTATTAAACGAATTCTGAGGATTTAATATGTACAAAATATTAGTAGTAGACGATGAAAAATTAATCGTTAAAGGCTTAAAATTTAGCCTAGAGCAAGATAACAACTTTGTAGATGCAGCTTATGATGGTGAAGAAGCTATAGCTTTTGCTAAGCAAAATAATTATGATATAATAATATTAGATGTAATGCTTCCTAAGGCAGATGGTTTAGAAGTGTGCCAACAAATAAGGGAGTTTTCTAATGTTCCAATAATTATGCTAACCGCTAAAGGCGAAGATATGGATAAAATAATGGGGCTTGAATATGGGGCAGATGATTATTTAACTAAACCTTTTAATGTTATAGAGCTTAAAGCTAGAATTAAAGCTATTTTAAGAAGAATAACTACAGGGGCTCCAAATTTGCTTGAAAGCATTTTAACTGTTCGTGAATTAAAATTAGATACCGAAAAAAGGAGAGTTTACATACATGAAAAAGAAGTAGACTTAACTATAAAAGAATTTGATTTATTAGAGCTTTTAATGATGAATGAGGGAAAAGTATACAGCCGAGAAGAGCTTTTAGGCAGCGTATGGGGCTATGATTACCCTGGAGATGTACGAACTGTGGACGTGCACGTTCGCAGGCTTCGTGAAAAAATTGAGCAAAGCCCCTCAGAGCCTAAATTTGTTTTTACTAAGTGGGGTGTTGGTTATTATTTTAGATAAAAAGAGCCCATTTAAGGGCTTTTTTCTTTACAAAAAAGGATTAAATTTTTTCTTTTCAAGAATCTTTGTTTCTGCTTGCAAAGCAGTTCTTAGAGCTGTAATTTTTTCTTTATATTGTTCGTTTTCATTTTCTTTTGCTACAAAAAGCATAATTTCAAATTCAGCTTCTGTTGGAAAATCTTTGTTAGAAGCTTCTTTATCACCACATACGAAAACATCAAGAAAAATTTCCAATCTTTCTTGACCAATATAAGATATCAAATTTTTAATTTGTTCATTTTCTATATTTAGAAAATATTTTCTGTTGAATTTGGTTACATATACAAAGTTGCCATTTTCTTTTAAAAGAAAAAATGCTTTTAAGCCATCTTCAACTATATTTATTTTAGAGCTTATTAGCCTTATCATTTCATTTTCATTATTTATTTTAGTATTTTTTTCACCGTTTACTAAATAATCAATTGTTACATTGAAATAATCAGCAATTTTTTTAATTGAAGTTGAACTCGGTTCAGACCTTCCTTTTTTCCATTGCGTAATTATTCCATTAGATAATTCTGTTTCTCTTTGAAGCTCTGAGGGCTTTATATTATTTTCTCTCATAAGCTCGAAAATACGCTCTACTACTGTGCTCATCTGTTTATCTTCATTCTCTTTCGGACTTAATTTTTTTCTCATAATTATCCTCCTTAAATTTTGATAGATAAATATCTATTTTATCATTGACAAACTTACAGTTTTATATTATAATAATATATGTAATTGAAAAAGGCGAAATTAAGCCTGCCATAACCTTACATTTTTCATTGGTCTATTGAATTATATCTACACAATATAATTATACACTATTATGGTTTTGGTGTCAATTATTTTATAAAAAATACTTGAAAGTTTTTTAAACTTAGGCTAGTTGTAGCTTTGGTGTATTAATATTCAAGTATTTAAAAAAATAAATTAGGAGGTAATAAAATGTTAAAAGTAAAATTTAACCCTTTGGGTGCTCTCGGAGGAGGAACTGACCCTGGATTTCTTATATAAGGGTTTAATTCAGTATGAGCACAATAGAACACTTGCAAAGAGAATTTCTTAACTTAGGCTCTAATCAAAATATTAAAAGAATGATAGTTTTAAGAAGAAAGTGCGAAGTTTATTTAATTCACACTGGTGATAATAATTACAAACATATAGAAAACACTATGCACGCTCTTAAAGCCTTAATTATTTATAATTTGACGGATAAAAGAAAACCGACATATGAATTAGCAAAGCCTATGCTAAAAAATTTAGAGTTTGGGCAAAATAAAATGAGTTTAGAAAACAATTATAATAAATTATTGCTATCATATGGGATTGGTTTATGTGAAAATTATTTGCAAGCTTATACTATATTAAAATCACTAGAAAATACCTTTTTATTAGACCAAGATGATGCTAAAAAAGGTGTTAGAATTCAAACTTTAAGTTGGTCTTATGTGAATTTTTGTGAACTCTTGTTGCATATTAAAATTTTTAACAACCCTACAGATGAGGAATTAATAAAAATTACTCATCTTTTCAGGCAATCAGCTGAAAAGGCTAAGAAAATTCTTATTTTAGATGGGAACATTAAAGCTTTATCAATATTACTTCTAAAAGAATCTCAATTTTACACTGGTATTCCCTCACGAAAAAAAGCCGTGAAAAAAGAATTTAGCATATTAGAAGTAGTTGAAACCTCTAAATTGGTGTGTGAATTTGGAGATGTAGATTACCCGAATATAGTTAAAAATATTGGCTTAATAATGGGAAGAGAGCGTATAATTAGAGGTATTACACAAGAGCAGTTAGCAGAAATGCTAGGCTTTACTTTAGAGTATATAAGTTTAATGGAAACCGGCAAAAGAAACATAACACTTAAGACTATTTTAAGCCTTTGTAAACTTTTTGATTTACAAATTAGTGAAATGATTCCTTTTAACAATTAGTTTAAATTGAGTTATTAATCTTTTCGGTTTAAAAAATAAACGCCCCTTATTAAGGGGCGTTTATTTTTATTTAATTCATCGCTTGCAAAATTTAAAAACAATTTATTAAATATTAAATATTATTTGAAGTGTTTATTCCACTAATAGCTGCATATTGAGCCGCTATATAATTTTCTTTACGCTCCATTACACGGGGTATGTAGTTTTGTGTCTCTCTAAAAGGCGGCACACCACCATGCCTTATAACATTCCCAGCCCCTGCATTATAAGCTGCCAATGCAAGCTCTAAATCACCTTCAAATCTATCTAAAAGCTGTCTTAAATATCTAGTGCCTGCGTGTACATTTTGGCTAATATTAAATGGGTCTGTTACACCTAAGCTTTCAGCAGTTGCAGGCATTAATTGCATTAAACCCATAGCACCCGCTCTTGAAACTGCATTTGGGTTATAATCAGATTCAGTCCGGATTACTGCCCTTATAAGATTAGGGTCTAACTCGTATCTTGCAGAAGCACTAGCAATCGCAATGGCAATATCTTGTGGCAAATCATTATGAGCCATAAAATTTTCTAAAGTTTCGGAAAAACTAAGCCCATGTATTATATTATTATTGCTTTGGTTTATATTTTCTATATTGCTGTTATTATTTGTTATATTGTTAATATTATTTGAATTGCTATTGTTTGCAATTTCAGACCTTCTATTTTGTTGCCTGCTTGTGAATTGGGCAGGGTCAAAATTCATATTTAAGCTAGACTTAATACTACTTGTTATGTCGTTAAATAAACTGTTCATAAAAACCTCTTGAAAAAGCTCCTTAAATGTTATATAATATATTCTAATAGTTTGTTTCGGAAAAGTCAATAGTAAGTTATAAGAAAATAAAATGGAGGGGGTGGCTCTTCACAAGTTTTGTAAATAAGTTCGTTTTTTAGTTCGGTTTATAAATTTGGGCTTATCGCATTATCTATTAAAATATATTTAAAAATTATGAAAAATAAAAATTTAAAAACATTAGAATATACAAAAATAATAGAGCTTTTGCAATCTTATGCAATAAGCCCTATGGGTAAAAAAAAGGCTTCTCAGCTTTTGCCTCACACTAAGCTTAGGTTAATTGAAAAAGCACAAGAAGAAACAGAAACAGCTTTAGAAATGTTTATAAAAAAGGGCAGCTTGCCATTGGGCGGCATTAAAAATATTGAAAACCCAATTGAAAGGGCAGGGCTTGGGGGCATTCTCACAATTCTTGAATGCTTGCAAATTAGCGACACTATACATGTTTTTAGAAAAATTCAAAAGTATTCTAAGGCTGAAAATAAAGAAGACATTTTCCCTATATTAGAAGATTATTTTGAAGCTATAATTGTGCCTGAAAGTTTGGAAAAAGAACTTATACGCACAGTTAAAAGTGAAACAGAGCTTCATGATAATGCTTCAAATGAGCTTCAAGCTTTGCGAGCCGCTATAAAAAGTGCTTCTTCAAAAATTAAAGAGCAATTAAATAACATTATAAGCTCTACTGCTTATAAAAATATGCTTCAAGATAATTTAATAACTATACGTGGCGGGCGTTATTGTGTGCCTATTAAACAAGAATATAAGGGCAGTTTTGCAGGCATAGTTCATGACCAATCTGCAACTGGTGCAACTTTTTTTATGGAACCAACAGCTGTTATAACTTTAAACAACAAAATTAAAGAATTAATGGCAGCTGAAAATAAAGAGATAGAACGTATTTTAAAAGACCTTTCAAATAAAGTAGCAATAGATCGAAACACCCTTTTAGACAATTTAAAAACTATAACAGAGCTTGATTTTATTTTCGCTAAAGCTTCCCTTAGCTTTAAAATGAATGCTATACGCCCTCGCTTTAATGAAAATGGCTATGTAAATATTATAAAAGGCCGCCACCCTCTCATTGAAGCTGAAAAAATAGTTCCTTTAAATATTTATCTAGGAAAAGATTTTTCAACCCTTTTAATAACAGGGCCTAACACTGGGGGGAAAACAGTTGCTCTTAAAACTTTAGGCTTATTTTCTTTAATGGGGCAGGCTGGGCTTCAAATTCCGGCAAATAGCGAAAGCGAACTTACCGTGTTTGATAAAATCTTCGCAGATATAGGTGATGAACAGAGTATAGAGCAGAGCCTTTCTACTTTTTCTTCTCATATGGTAAATATAGTTTCTATTTTAGATGAGATTACTCCAAAATCGTTAGTGCTTTTAGATGAATTAGGGGCAGGAACAGACCCAACAGAGGGGGCTGCACTTGCTATCTCTATAATAGAATATCTTCATTCTAAAAAAATACGCTCAGCTATTACTACCCACTATAGTGAATTAAAACTATATGCTATTTCAACAGCGGGCATTGAAAATGCTTCTTGTGAGTTTGATGTTTCAACGCTTGCACCAACTTACAGGCTTTTAATAGGAATTCCAGGAAAAAGCAATGCTTTTTCTATTTCTAAAAAATTAGGGCTTTCAGATAATATTATTGATGGTGCTAAAAATGTGTTAACGAAGCAAGATGCAAAGTTAGAAGATATTATAGCAGACCTTGAAATTAATAAAAAGACGATACTCTTTGAAAAGGAACAGTCAGAAAAATATTTGAGAGAAATAGAGAGTCTTAAAAAACAAATTACAGAGCAGCGTGAAAAATTAGAAAAAGACCGAGTAAAAATTATTGAGCGTGCTAAAAAAGAAGCCCAAGAAATTTTAATTATTTCTAAACAAAATGCCGATAAAATAATTAAAGATATGGCAAAAGTGCAAAATGATAGCAAGAATATAAACGAGCTTTCTAATATGCGAAAATCGCTTGAAAAAGAGATAACTATTTTAGAGCCTAGAAAGCCAAAATATGAAAAGCCTAAAAAATTAAATATCGGGGATACAGTTTTCGTTCATACTATGGGCACAACTGGTATAGTTTCAAGTTCTGTTAAAAATGATAAAGTTCAAATTAAGATGGGCATAATGAAAATGGAAGTTTCGCTTGACCAGTTATCTTTGGATAAGAGTGAAAATATAACTATAAATAATGAAAAACAATCAGTTTCAACTTATTCTAAAAACCATTCAAAAGCTATTAGTATAGGCACAGAGTTAGATATTAGGGGGCACCTAGCTGCAGAGGGTATCTCTAAATTAAGCAAATATTTAGATGATGCTTATCTTTCCAGTTTAAAGCAAGTATATATTATTCACGGAAAAGGCACAGGGCAGCTTAGAAAAGCTGTGCAAGAATATTTAAAGAAAAATTCTTATGTGAAAAGCTACCGGGCAGGTGAATTTGGAGAGGGAGACGCAGGAGTTACTGTTGTAGAATTAAATTAAATATTAATTAAACATGTAGGTGTAAATATGGATAACATAACGAACAATTTTATTACAGATTTTATAAAAGAAGATTTAGGCGAAAATTTAAATAGCTTAATTACTCGATTCCCACCAGAGCCAAATGGGCATTTGCACATAGGGCATGCTAAAAGCATTATTTTAAATGGAGAGCTTGCAAAGCATTTTGGTGGCAAATTTAATATGCGTTTTGATGATACTAACCCTTCAAAAGAAAGTGTAGAGTTTGTTAACTCTATCCTTGAAGATGTTAAGTGGCTAGGCTATGATTATGGCGATAGGCTTTTTTATGCTTCTAATTATTTTGAAACTTTTTATGAATGTGCTTTAAACCTGATAAATAAAGGCTTAGCTTTCGTTTGTGATTTAACAGGCGAGCAAGTTCATGAGTATAGAGGCACTTTCACAGAACCAGGGAAAAACAGCCCTTTTAGAGAAAGAAGCATAGAAGAAAATTTAAAGCTTTTTAAAGAGATGAAAGAGGGCATTTATAAAGATGGCGAAAAGACTTTACGTGCTAAAATAGATATGGCACACCCAAATATAGTAATGCGAGACCCTGTAATATATCGTATTGCACACATTCACCACCATAACACTAGTGATAATTGGTGTATTTATCCTATGTATGATTATGCACACCCTTTAGAAGATGCAATAGAAAATATTACACATTCTTTATGTTCATTAGAATTCGAAAATAACAGACCTCTTTACAATTGGTTTATAGAACACGCATGGATTGGTGAAAGCAAGCCACGCCAAATAGAGTTTGGAAAGCTTTCTATATCAAAAAGTATTTTAGGCAAACGCCATTTAAATAAATTAGTTTCAGAAAAAAAAGTACAAGGCTTTGCAGACCCACGCCTTTTAACTTTAAAAGGGCTTAGGAGCCGGGGATATACACCAGAAATAATTAAAACTTTCGTTAATGAAGTTGGCATTTCTAAAGCGGATGGAACTGTTGAAATAGAGCTTTTAGAACACCACGCCCGTGATATTTTAAAAAAAGAAACGAAAAGCTTAATGGCAGTTTTAGACCCTTTAAAAGTAGTAATAACTAATTATGAGGGTGAAGAAGAGCTTGAACTTGAAAATAGCAGTGAAGCAGAGCTAGGAAGCCGAAAAGTTTTGTTCACAAAAGAGATTTACATTGAAGCTAGCGACTTTATGGAAAATCCACCAAAAAAGTTTTTTCGATTAGCACCGGGTGTAGAAGTTCGTTTAAAAGGGGCATACGCTATAGTTTGTGAAGAAATAATTAAAGATAGTTCAGGAAAAATAACAGAGCTTCGCTGTACTTATGACCCACAAACAAAATCTGGCTCTGGCTTTAATGCTCGGAAAATTAAAGGCGTTCTTCATTGGGTTTCGGAAAAATATGCTGTAAAGAAAACAGTTAATCTTATTGACTATTTATTAAATGAAGATGGCAGCTTAAATGAAAATTCCATTGTGAAAAAAGAAGCTTTAATCGAAAAAGAAATAACAGCTGAAGATGAACGTGTCCAATTTATGAGACACGGCTATTTTTATAAAAACGAAGAAGAAGAGCTTAATTTGATTGTTTCATTAAAAAGCTCGTTTAAATAACAGGGGGTATCTTTGAAAAAAATAGCAGCATTAACCCTCGGTTGCAAAGTTAATGAATATGACACACAAGCTATGCTAAACATATTTACAAACCGTGGTTATGAAATAAAACAATTTGATGAAAAAGCAGACATATACTTAATAAATACTTGCACAGTAACAAATTTAGGCGATAAAAAAAGCCGCCAAATGCTTAGGCGTGCAAAAGCTATGAATCCTAATTCTATAGTTATTGCGGCAGGCTGCTATTCACAAGTTGCCCCTGAAGAAGTGGCAGCAATTGATGGCGTTAATATAGTAATCGGTAATAAAGATAGATATAAAATAGTAGATTTAGTAGAAAGCTTTGATGAAGAAACTGGCGAAACGCTTACTAGTGTTTCAAATCTTCGGTATGAAAAAGTGTTTGAAGAATTAGAGCTTGAAAGCACGAATGCTAAAACACGGGCATTTCTTAAAATTCAAGAGGGGTGCAATGAATTTTGTACTTATTGTATAATTCCTTATAGCCGAGGAAGAAATAGAAGCCGTGAATTTACTAATATTATAAAAGAAGCTGAAAGGTTGGCAAGGGCAGGCTATAAAGAATTGGTTTTAACTGGCATTCATATAGCTTCATATGGAGCAGACAACGGTGAAAAATTAATAGATATTGTTCGTGAACTGCATAAAATAAATGGTATAGAGCGTATACGCTTAAGTAGTGTAGAACCAAAAGTGATGACCGATGAATTTGTGAGCGGTATAAAAGATTTAGAAAAAGTTTGCGACCATTTTCATCTTTCGCTTCAATCTGGCTCAGATAGAATTTTGAAGCTTATGAATAGAAAATATACTACAAATGAATTTAGAGAATCTGTTAGAAAGATAAGGTCTATAATGCCCAATGCCGCTATTACAACCGATATAATAGTTGGATTCCCTGGTGAAACGAAAGAAGATTTTATAGAAACATATGAATTTGCTAAAGAAATAAATTTTGCGGATATTCATGTGTTCCCTTATGCGGCTAAAAAAGGCACAAAAAGTTACAATTTTAAAGAGCATTTAACGAAAGAACAGAAGCAATCCCGTGTACATGAACTAATTAAAGTTAGAGATAAAGGTGCAAAAGAGTTCAAAGAAAAATTTGTAGGGCAAAATATGCAAGTTTTATTTGAGACAGACCAAAAAGGCAAATATATAGGGCTTACTACTAACTATATAAAAGTTTCTATGGAAAGCGTTCATATGCTAACAAATCAAATCAAAAATATAACTCTAACAGAGGAGATTTTAATATGAAAACTACTAAATTATCATTGCTAGGCCCTTTAACAGAGTTTGAGGGGGCAAAAATAATAAAAGAAGTATACAATGCATTAGAAGAAAAAGGCTATGACCCTGTTCGCCAAATTGTTGGGTATTTAATCTCAGAAGACCCAACTTACATTACTAGCCATAAAAATGCACGCTCTATAATAACTAAAGTAGAGCGAGATGAGATATTAGAAGTTTTATTAGTTTCATACATTAAAAATTTATAAAAAATTCTGAATTGGAAAATTTCAAATGAAAGCACATAATGAAGAGCTCTATAAAATAAATGAGCTTAAAAATCTAACAAAACCGCATTCATCAAAAATTCTAGGAATTGACTATGGAGAGATTCGCATAGGCGTTGCCATTTCAGATGAGACTAATACAATTGCATTGCCATTTAAAACGCTTATAAAAAAAGATGAATATACTATAAAGCCATTAATTTCAGAGCTTAAGGAACTTATTAAAGCTGAAAATATTGAAAAAATTATTTTAGGTAACCCTTTAAATATGAATGGAACTAAAGGGGATAGGGCACTTAAAACGGAAGATTTTAAAGAAAGGCTTCATAGGAATTTTAAAAAATTAGAAATAATATTGTGGGACGAGCGTTTAACGAGCGTGCAAGCAGAAAAAATTTTAATAGAGACTGGTAATAAAGAAAGACAAAATATAGACCAAGTGGCAGCAACTTTGATTTTGCAAGCCTATTTAGACAAGGAGAATAATGGAAAACAAACCACATAGTAAACAACAACCACAAATGGCAGGCAGTGCTAAAAAGCATTCTTCAGCCGTTGGAATAATAAAAAAACAGCTGCCCTCAATCCCAAAC
>JGI24697J35500_11274850_pt1 | contig 10771 bp, 9 predicted proteins | sample TergutMp193P1_FD_35500 | JGI IMG/M metagenome (IMG submission 35500) | reverse complement strand
GGGGGGGGGGAGGCAAATGGACCTTCAATATTTTTCTACTTAAGAACGGTTTTTTGGTTACTGGGTTGAAGTGGTAAATCAAAAATTGAGGTGAGAGTGGGGGAAAGGGATGTATGTATATAAAGACCGGTTCAAATCAGTCTTCCTCATCTTTCTAACTTGACTTTTTCGTAAATTAAAGTTCCTAACACTTATGGTCGAATGCGCCCCGCCAATTTTATTGTTAAGTTCCGCTTACGCACCCAGCACCAGTATCCCTGCCTTTTACCACTACTATGAATTGACCATGGGAGGCCATCTGTGGGCGACATGAATCGAAACACAACGATTCCGCTGTAGCTGGAGCTGGCATGTGGACACGTTATTGCCTTTGTTTGCCAGCCAATGGCGTCCAGACAAAATGTGCGTATACTACCGCCGGTTGCCGCCCTCTTCATTTGGCGCGTGAACATCAATAACGTTGCGCTTTTCATTGGTTAACCGACGTACCGCTTGAGTGTATTCTCGAACGTATTCCAAGGAATATGTAACAGATATATTACTTGTATTAAAAATAAACCATAAGAAACAATTTCAATATATTATAAAACTTCGAAAAACACATAAGTGACTTTTGTTTGTTGTATGGGCAGGTTTCTTCTACACGGTGTAAACACTTAGAAGTGCAGTTACTATGTACCTGTGTGGTGCTGCGTCGCTCTGTGCGCACGTTAATGTGCCCTAAACGAAGCGGCTCAGCGGGAAATCTGTGGTGTAGCATAGGTGCAAGAGGAAGGAGGTGTTTTGTTTGACAACAAATCCCAGTAATGTTTACTGCAGTTGAAGATATAGTTATTTTGTGATGAAAAATCTAATGGGAGTAAATTGATGTATTAAGTTGTGTTTGTAATATGTATATAAAGCAGGTACGTACGTTTATAGACGTGCATGTAGTGTGCTACTGTGATGGAACTTTTCATGCAGAAGAACTTAAATCCATAATGCCTTTGGATAAAAATATAGTCACCTTTTTGTCCACACTAGGTTATTATTCAAGGATTCAAGAGTTACAGAGAGCAAACCATAGTTGAGCCATTTGATCCCAGACACAATGTTGTGGGTGAGTACAAGATAAATTTCGAAGTAAAGTGTATTACAGTTACGTTTTCTGATATTGATAAGTACCTTGTCCGAATAAAATAAACAGCTTTTTACATAATAACGTGTAAGTCAAACTGTGGCGTAGAACTGTGTATAGGTAACTTAATGTGCAGCTCTCACCATTTACTGCTGTATTGTTAAAAGTAGTCCCTCATCGTTGCCTTGTAGACTTTTAGTTTTACTTCGTCTTGAAGCCATGAATGATCTAAATATTCCACAGAAATTAATCAGGTTGGGTAAAATATATGCAATTAGAAAATTAGGCATACAAACAAGAGGCACCATATTCTACAAGTTGGTCCAACTTATGGTCTATGCTAATGATGTGGCTATCATAGGAGGGCCTTTAGCGTCAATGAAAGAGGCTTTTCATTTACTTGAAGAGGTAAGTAAGAAGTGGGATTAGTCGTCAACAAAAGCAAAACCAAATATATGGTAGCAGCAAATACCCAGAATTGCAGCAGACCCCGCACCATTGAAATAGGAAGATACAACTATGAAAAAGTTGATAGTTTTACCTATCTTGTTTCATTGGTAACTGGCAAGAGTAGTGTCTCAGAAGACGCAAGGAAACTGGGTTGTAGAAATTGGCTGGTGGCTGCCTAGGATAGAGGTCACTGGCGACATTTGCTTGAGAATGCCAAGGCCCACCCAGGGCTGTAGAGCCTATGATGATGATGAAGTCCTTTCCTGCGTGTGTTGAAAATATGGACTTAATAAGATATGAGTCTATTGCCCATGTAGTCATTGTGTTCAGTAATTCCATGGTGAATGCACAATGTTCTTAATTGTTTGGAATTATTAGTGCCTTGAATTATCATCATGAAAACAATATAAAATATATTTTATTTGTTTTACTTATTTTAACCTGTTTCTATTTATTTCAGTGGGTCGAAATGGTTCAGGCAAGAGTAATTTCTTCTATGGTAAATATCCTTGTCATTTTATCATAATTATTTTTGTGTGTATAGAACTAAGTACTTGTTTAGTAGACTGTGCAGTGTGGTGAACAAATGTAGGTTTTGTTTTTTTATAAAGAAGCACTTGTGTTTGAGTATGCGTATTACTTAACAAGAATACTGATATGAGGCTGGGCTGAAAGGTTTGCTTTCCTGTGTCATATTTTTTATTAGAGGGATGGAGACAGGATAAAGCTGGTTCCAAGCAGTCACATTATATCTCCCCTCCACCGTAAGTAACCTTGAACCCACAGCTGTCCGTAACTCTGGTTCAGTGCCAGTCGAAATGGAAGGCTGTGAGGACATGCAGTTCAAACAACATGCCATAATTGAGTTCTTGACTGCGGAAAAAATTCCTCCCATCAACATTCATTGCCATATGCATGTAGTGTGTGGGGATAAATGTGTTGAAGTAAGCACAGTTAGACATTGGGTATGGCAGTTTAAGTAAAAAGTGGGGGAAGCAAGTTTGTGTGACAGGTTGGGGACGCCAGGACAGAATTCAGAAAGTTGTTAAACTTTGGTCAAAGTGTATTGAAGTTGGAGGGGATTATGTGGAAAAATGATTATGCAAAGTGGTAAATAAAGGTTAAAGGTACATGCAGTTTTTTCTTTTACTTGTATATCTCCCTTCCTCCATTTTTTATTTAGCTGGAGGCCAAGAATTATAGATATGCCCTTTATATAATGAAGGAGGAAGGATACTTATCCAAGCAAGAACACTGCATATAATTTTACGTTAGAAAATATTGTGCTCTATTGTATTAGTGCTGTCGTTACACAACATATAAAGTGTTTATACATTGTGTAATGATGGCACTAATACAATAAATAGTTGACCATACACAATGGGATGGCTCCCTTCAAAAAAAAAAAAAATTGTGCTCTGCTGTGAACACCTTACTAGGAAACTTTAGTATGGACAGAATATTTTCTGACAAAGACTCTCTTCTGGGATGTGTTTAGTCTGGTAGAAACTTAGTGGCATTTCAGAGGTATATTCTACCAGTAGAAGTTACAGGTTGTCCCTGACCTCACCTTGAAGTGTCTACAAAGCTACATATTGGCATATCAGGAAGATAATATTCTTCATATATACTGTCGTATTATCATTAAGTTTCAACATTTGTCCTTCTATGGGCTTTTTCTTTGGTTTACCCTGTTTTGTCCTCGTATCCACTTGTACAGGTAAGTGTTCATACACTTGGCACCTGGTCCCTGTGCGTGTAAGTCCTCATTCTTGTTTTCATTCCTTGTTTTGCCTGTTGTTGTAATGATTGGCATCTACGATTGATCTGAGGGGCATAATGGCATGTTGTTGTGTTTTATGTTCAGCTATCCAGTTCGTGTTGAGTGATGAATTCTCACACTTACGACCAGAACAGCGGCAGGCATTGCTGCATGAAGGAACTGGCCCTCGGGTTCTCAATGCCTATGTCGAGATCATCTTCGATAATACAGATGGACGCCTACCTGTAAGTTGTTCTAGTTGAAAGGAGTTTCATTTTGGTGTTATTTGCATTGTATTATTTGTATAATAGCTGAAGTTAGACTTTTCTAACCAGCATGTAACTGTTTTGGATTATCTGAATTTTTTTAGTGCAAACCGCATATAATAAAATGTATTATTTTGGTCTTGGATTATGTAGAGGTATTCTAAGATTTATATGGTTTCCTCCTTAGGCTTTTTAATGATATAATTACCATTAGAGCCATAATAAAGTAAAGTAAGTAAAATGGCTGGTTCTAGATTAAATGGCCAGGGTCTGTTCCCAGCAACATATCCAGAACTTTTCGGCCCCACATCTTCGAGTGGTCCTGGTTCTCACATGTTTTCCTATTTCATGCTGATAAAAAGAGTTTCTTTTCTGAGGGTTGTAAAGTGAGTGTGGTTACAGACTACAAGCCTCTGGGGTTTTCTGTTCATTTGTTTGAGTTTTAATGAAAACTTGATGTGTTTGTGGTTGGGGTCTGATATAACCCTTTGTGAGCACATTTTGTTTTTTAATTGAAGATTGTTGTCTTGACTTATTTTTGTATAATGTGTTTCATGTATTATTTTACTATATCTGTTGCAGATTGATAAGGAGGAGGTGTTCCTCAGACGGGTTATTGGTGCGAAGAAAGATCAGTACTTCCTCAATAAGAAGGTGGTTCCTCGTTCTGACGTGATGAATCTGCTCGAGTCTGCTGGATTTTCACGTTCTAACCCATATTACATTGTGAAGCAGGGCAAGGTAATTAAATTGTTGCATAATCTATATTGGCTGGTTTATTTCATGGAACGTTCCATTTATTCTTACCATTCCAAAACCTAAATTGTCATTTCATTTGTGTTATATCAGATAAATCAAATGGCCACAGCACCTGATTCTCACAGGCTCAAATTGCTGCGAGAAGTGGCTGGAACTCGCGTGTATGATGAGAGGCGGGAGGAGTCAAAGGCCATTTTGAAAGGTATTGTCTTGCAGAGAATGTGGGGTGTGTAGGGTGCAGAATTTTAATTCAAAGCATATTAGTGCATTGAATCATGATGTGTATGTGTGTGTGTATAGAAACGGAGGGGAAGGTGGACAAGATAGAAGAGTTCTTGAGGACGATTGAAGAGCGTCTGAAAACTCTGGAAGAGGAGAAGGAGGAGCTGAAAGAGTATCAGAAGTGGGACAAAATGAGACGGTCGCTTGAATACACTATACATGACCGTGAGCTCAAGGAAACAAGGAAGAAACTAGATGATGTACGTTTCAGTTATATTGTTTCACTCTTGCGCATGTTGACAACTTGGCTTCTTTCTTGCACAGTTATCCTTCAAAAACAAAGTATAAGTCTGTTTTATTTTTGTATAATATGTTGGTAACATACTTGTACATTTGCAGGTACTGTGCAGATTTAGTTCTGAAAATTTTGAACCATTTTGGATGCTTTATGCTACACTTTGTTGTATGTACACGTCTTTCAGGTGTGTCTGGTCAGTATTAAGTGTCTTGGTGTGAACATTGTTTTAAAGTTTTGGGTTCTGCATTCTTTTCACTTAAACACCAACCCTATTTGGCAGCTTGTTATTATTGTTACAGTGCCTTTGTTTGTGCTTCCAAATTCACCAGAAACTGAAATTTGTAAATAACTTAGTACATATTTTAGTAACTTTGATCTAAAGAGAATTGTTATTTGGTTTAGTATTATACTGCATTAGGCCACTTCTTCCAATTGTTAATTTGTGGTTTGGGTGTAAATTGTTAGATACCTTTAATTGTGATGATGGTAAGTTTCTTTGGGTCTTTAACAAGGTCGTGTATTTAAAAACTGATGTTTAAAATTGTGGCAGGTCTGTACTAAATGATGTTGTTCTAGATGGAAGCAGCTCGAAAAAATTCAGGGGAAGAACAGAAAAAATACAGTAATGAATTAAAAGCAGCCCAGGAGAACATCCGCTCAGCTGCGCGGCGCCTGAAAGAAGCAAAGAAGATGGTACAGACGCACAAAGAGGAGCGAGACACCCTGAGTGCTGAACAGCAACAGCTGCTTAAAGAGAAGACAAAGCTTGAACTTATCATTAAGGACCTGTCTGATGAGGTCTTAGGAGACAACACATCAAAGGTACAGATTAATTTTGTATCAACGTGTGTGTATGAGGCAACACTCCAAGGATATAGCATCATTTCGTACCTTATATGTGTAGGAGATAACACATAAAAGATATAGACTGTTTTTGTGTCCTGTTTCTTTAACAGAAAACACCTTGAAGGTATAGACTCATTTCATATCATATACCTTTAGAAGACAACACCTTAAAGATGTAGACTCTTATCGTATCTTGTATCTTAAGCAGACAACACCTTGAATATATATAGTCACATTTAACATTGTGTATCTTTAATGGAATAAAATTACACCATCTCTTATAAAGTTAGATATATTCATACTAATTCTCTTCACATGTTTAATGAGTAGATATATGATGACACAAGTACCCGTACTGTGGTGTGTGTCGAGATTTTGTCCTCCTGTGTATGATGTGTGTCATTGCATAAAATTTTTGTTGAAATTGGTGTTGAAAACTCAATAAGATGCTGACTGCACAAAAAATCTACAGTTAATTTCAGTTTGTGACAATAACCAAGAAATTATTGGATGTCTGACTTGGTAGCTCATAAACCCAGCATACAACTTGTATGTGAAATATTTGTATGTGTGTCAACAAGTATAAATATAACAGTGATGCAGACCTGTAAGGTTGTAGCTGACAAAACTGCTCTAGTATTTGTACTATTGCAAACTGTACAAAAGTAAATCACTAAATTCCACCTTGGTTTATTTTTGCAAGTGCTAGTGTTTGCTTGGTCATGTGGTTGAGGTTTCTGTTCTGTGATATGTCATATTCTTAGAACTCTGAACCGTGAAGATGAAGGCACTATGTTCCTTTGAAACACAGGGAACTGATTACTCACTGTCAGGGCATTGTGTCCAGAAAAATGGAATCATAGTTTGCAGTTGTTTTGTATTTCACTTCATATACTGAGAAACATTTTAAGGAAGGTGGGCATTATGAGTTCTCCCAGAATTTTTCTATTCATCTTATAGTCAAATAATGCCTATGTAAGTGATGAGCGAACTTCATTGTACTTTATTTCCAGTTGCGAGCAGAGAATGAATTAGAGAAGTTAAAGAAGACAATACAACAGAGGGAGTCGGAACTTGAAGAACTGAAGCCAAAATATGAGGAGATGAAGAAGAAAGAGGAAGAATGTACACGGGAGTAAGTGCTGTACCATTAGCCCATGAACTGAAATTGACAACTTGGAATGGTAGATTAAATTTGAAAATTACAGTGTTTTGGGTCAATATTTTAAACCAGGATCTCCTGGATGCAAGGCAGGATTACTGACTGCTCAGTTGTCATCAGGTAATCTGTCTGTATTGGAAAAGAACTTTCAGGTTGTTGGGTGTATGAAATTGTAATTTCTGGAAACTTATTTGCTTGTATGTTCATCTGTTGGAATAATGGTTTTTACTACCATTGGAATCAGCTACAGTAATCTGAACTGCTTTTAGTGTAGGCCTTAAAATTTCCTTTTATCTGTTATTTACTTGACAGAATGCTTGCTCACAATCTAGCAGCATTCTCAATAGATATGCTTTTAAACTTGTCCTGGGTGAGTGTTTTTGTAACAGGTTTCTGGAGTAAAGCTGTTCCTGTAAAGGACAGAGTGGCATGGGGACAGGTTTATAGCTGAGTACTTGGGTTTTCCCATGTCACTAATGCCCCATCAATTTGTCGTCAGTGATTAATAATTGTAGAAATTGAAAGTATCATTAAAATGAGACACACATGCACACAGACATCTATATCCACTGAGTAACTACAGTGCAGCATCTCACTTATCTATACTGCCTGTGGTCTTTACAGGTTGGCACTAAAAGAACAGAAACGGAAGGAGTTGTATGCCAAACAAGGTCGAGGAAGTCAGTTCACATCAAAGGAAGCTCGGGACCAGTGGATCATGAAGGAGCTGAAGTAGGTTCTGTAGAGACTGGCCTTGTCCTGGAAGGATAACTTTATGTTATCCACTAAAACAAGTAGTGATTGTTTAGTAATGCTCTACCATTTAAACAAATGTTTGCTTAAATTATGTTATTGAAAGAAAGTATGAAGTGCACTAACTTTGTTTTGGGATTTTTATTTCAGCAAATTATATAAATTATTTTTATTTTTGTTTCCCAGTGAAAGAATATCAGGTATTGATGTCTTGGCTTCATAAATATGTGCCTGAATTTTTGGTAGAGGCTGTAGACTGCAGGCCCATTTATAATTTGTAAGGTGTTCTTCATTTTGTTGTGCACAAGCATACAGGGTTTGCATATAAGTGTCTGATTGGAGAATAAGTCCAGTGGCCTGCTTATGAATGGATTTACCTGAGATTGTAAAAGTGTCATGAATTATGTATTTGGTTGGTATGGGCTAGAAGTACCGGCTGGTATGTTAAATGTTGGAGGCTCAGGACAGGAGAAATCATAAGACATGCTTGTCAGTAAGTTTTTTTCAGGCATTTCAAAGGCCCATTGATGTGACAGGTATGATATTGGGTAGGCACTAGAAATGTGTGGTTTACAAGACTTCATTGCCATTATTTACTGGAATGCCTATGCATTGCGTTATTTTTGACATGGCTGTAAGCAGCCTCCTTCATAGTACTAGTAAATTTAAAATCCTTTTCCCAAATGATGAATTGCTACCCTGTTAATATCTGGTTACCAAATGTGAACTTCAGGAAGGTACGTCCCACCACTGTTCCTGTATGATAAACATCGTTATTGAGGTTCATAGAACACCAAATTTAAAAATTGTGGTTTGTGTCACTATTACTGGCATTTTGACTTTGGAAGGGAATAAGAAAGAAGTAGAATATATGGCACAGTATAGCAGTATTGTACTGTAGCTGATAGATAGGCTGCAATAATGAGGACTCCATAAACTGAGACAATACTCTAACATTAAATAACTGTCATTTGAGGACATTAATGAAGTGATGTTACTTACAGGTTGACTTTCAGATGTCCAATATGTGGTTTGCAGTGTTTTGAAGAAACACTGTCTCCGTCCCACAGCCTATATTTTCACCACCATGAGAACATAGAATTTCATAAATTTGGTGAAGTGTCATGTGGTGGTCAGCCATTTTAGTACAGGATAAGAATCTGTCATTACAGAGACCGATGGTTTAGATACAGACAGGCTGGCATGGAACTGGTCAGTATGAATTGCATCTTTGTAATGTAAATTAGTTCAAAATTCTGTGATTTGTTCAATTTTAGGTCTCTAAATAAACAGATAAAAGACAAGAAGGAACACAGGGACAAATTGGCAGAGGATATGAAAAGAGATGCTGAGAAACAAGTTCAACTGGAAAAGAAAATTGAGGTAAATATGAAAATTTAGATGATGAAGTTTTTGTGCTAGAAATTATGTGTAAACTGTTACTGTTCTCTGGAGTATTATGTTTGATATATCTTTAACAGGATCAAACAAATGAAATGGAGAGACAGAGGGCATGTATAGATGAATACAACAAGCAGTACTATGAACTGAAGAAGAGTAAGGACCAGTGTCAGAGCACTCGCAAGTGAGTTTTAGTCCATCTGCTCTTATACTGTCTTAAAACTAATGATTTTTACATTCAGATTGCATAGAACCGGAAATGGGTAACAGGTTTGAGAAAATAAAGGCATAAATAAGGTACATTTTATTTTTACTGTCCAGTAGAAATGCTGGTGTTTGCCCTTTTAGTTTTATAGTGAAAATTCATTGATCCGTGTTTGTGTGTTCATTACAGTGAATTGTGGAGAAAGGAAAACACAATTCAACAAACGTTATCATCTCTGAAGGAAGATTTGGCCAAGGCTGATCAGTCCTTACGTTCCATGGCTGGCAAGGTAAGTGTTCAATTTTGTTATTACTTTTGAGTTACTGAATGCTGAGACATGTTTCAGAATATTACTATCTGATTACTATTGCCTGATTGGAGCAGCCAATCCTGAACGGAAGGGACAGTGTCCGCAAAGTCCTGGAGACATTCCGAGAGCGTGGCGGATCAGCTGCTGAGATTGCTAATTCATACTACGGACCTGTTATTGAAAACTTTGACTGTGAGAAGAGCATCTATACAGCTGTTGAAGTGACAGCAGGAAATAGGTAGGTAAAACACAAGTGGAACATGTTTATATATATATCCGTGCAGTGGCACAGTGTTTAAGGTGCTGTGCTACAAATCGGAAGGTCACTGGTTCGATTCCAGATGGTGTCACTGGAATTTTTCATTGACATAGTCCTTCTGATCACACTATGGCCCTGGGGTCGACTCAGCTTGTAACAGAAATGAGTACCAGGAGCATTTCCTGGGGGTAAAGGCGGCTGGTGCGTAGGGCTGACAACCTTACCACCATCCTGTGCCATTGTCATGTAATCTGGAAACCTTAACTTCCTGGAACCCTCTGGGCCACTCCAGGTCTGTAACGGGACTGCTTTACCTTTTTTTGTATGTATCTGTAGAAAAGACAGCTCACTGCTTTTCTGACTGGAAAGCATGTTTGTGTTTCTTTATCCTTCATTATGTGAAATGTGTCCTATAGAAAATTAGAACCTGAGTGGAGATTGTTGAAAGTATATGTGATAATATTATTACCATCCACCCGTTAGTGTCACCACTAAGTTTCACTGGCATGTGCAGTCTATATATATGTAATTGTCAAATGTCTCTCTGTCCATCCCACCCTGCTGTTACGAATGGTGTGTCATAGACAAGTGATAAATATAAATAAATATTTTCTTGGCAAGAGAACCACATGAAAAGTGTAAGTTTTTTCATTTTGAAAATTAGGTATTGGTTGCCTGAAAAATAAAATATGCCCATCACCTGGGGGAAACCCCACCTGTGGTTGTTCCTAGGATATGGCAAAACCCCAAAGATCTGCTGTTGCTGTGGTATGGGAAAGATGTATCATACTCTATGTTTTATGTATTGATTTTGGAGAGACCGCTATGAGAAAATTATTAAATTGTTGCAGTTTTGAATGTTAAGCACATAATTTGCCTGTGCAAGTAAGCCGTGTAACCTGTTCCAGTCCTTCAGTTGCAGCGCTGTTTTGAGGTTGCAGTATATGAAATATGAAACATA
>JGI24697J35500_11274851_pt1 | contig 10781 bp, 4 predicted proteins | sample TergutMp193P1_FD_35500 | JGI IMG/M metagenome (IMG submission 35500) | reverse complement strand
AAAACGCTGTAGTTTACGTTACACATATAGAAGAAACTGCAGTTCCGCAACAGAAATGAAACTTACGCCACACAACAAGAAGGATGTCCCACGATAAATTACAAGCACAAAACTGAGGACTACACGAACAACCACAGCCAACAACACAAGCGGTCAGCCACAGAACTCAGTACAATTTGCAATACCCGTCCTGTGATTGGTCCGGACCGCAGCTAAGGCGATCAGGTGTATTGCGACTTTTCTGACACCTGTTGTCGGCGGCAGGAAAGACCTGACTCTCAATCCCGTCGCTGGTACTTGTAAGCAAGTGTAGATGTCACTTTTTTGTTGCCCACTCCGCCTATCCCAGTTTCTGGGGGCTAGTCTAACCCTGTGGATCGCAGATTATCTGTGGGTGGCGTCTAGCAAAAAGTACGATGAAATGTCGAAGGAAGTGTCTTCTCGTCACCTGATTTTTTAAAATGTCACATGACGGTAGCACGAAATTAGGAACAGTACTTGCGTCACTGAACGTGATTGTGGAACGAATGGTAATGTAGAGACCACGGGCAAGAGAATAGTAGACCTTTCAAAAACTGGCTGACCGGTTTGGTTTGCCGGTTCGTGCTTTGCGGTTGGGTTTCACGTATTCGTGGAGGAATTATTGTGACACAGCCCTCCTGAATCTTGGTGAATCATCACTGATCGAGACATTGACTGGGGGAAGGGATCATACTTTTCTTTTAACGTTGAAATCTTCTGTCTGGGAGCCTGGCATGGCTGAAGTGCAGTCCGCGTGATAACCTTTTGGACTGACAACCGATAAGTTTCGGCAGGCGGGAGTTTTCTTTGCATGAAAAGGAGTAAATAGACACTGCAAGGAGTACCTCGGTGATCCAACAGTTTATTCTCCCTCTATTCAGTACCGCAAGAAGTATTTGCCTTAGCCAAGGCCCTCGCCGCTCCTAAGCTTAAACTTGTCGAGCTGTTAACCCTTATCCTGCTAATGTGGAGAATATGGCGAGCTCCTAATAAAGCCAGCAAATGGCAGAGGGATTTAACTCGGCGTTTAAAGGGTTAATATTTCTCCAAAAACCCAACCTTGTGATGACTCGGCACCTCTCTCCCCACCGAGCTAGTCACCCTCAAGAGTATTAATGACCTCAAAAGCATTTCTATTCAGGCTTGTGTTGAGCGGCCATGCCGGATTCTCACATAGGCCTGTTCCCTCCCCACAGTGGAGCTCGCCTTCGAGCTCGTCTACAAACAGACATCCACTTTACAGTCGAGTAAGGCAGCACAGTCTGTCAGGACAAGCGGGGAAAAAGCCTAGCGGATGGCTGACTGGAACGTTGACGTCCGCGGCGGGACTCAATGTGTGCCTCCTACATGAGACACACCTCAACTCAGATCCAAGTCCTACTCTTTGTCATGGGACGGACAGTCCGACTGAGGCAGGTGGCACTCCGATCTTGGTCTTCTGGGGCATACATCAGTACAGTGTAATGTTCTCAGACCTAAGGCACCTGGAGGCCACTGTCATATAATTAGTGCTGGCAAAAAAGTTCAGTGAAACTTGTAATGTCATGTGGTTCAACCAACCGTCCTTTAGCTGTGACAGATATAAGTGTCTTAGTGGTTGATTTTCGTTTTGATGTCAGGCGAGCTCATTGCAAAGCATACAGCCTGAAAGTCTAGGCTGATTTCAGCAAAAGGTTCACTACTGTGTGACTATGCCAATGAGCTTCTTCCCCATCTGTTCCATTAATGCTACCAATGTGCACGACACTGTTGAGACAAGACTATATGGTACTCCTGCATCTGACTGCTACACTCTCAGTTCAGACCAGTTGCCAGTCATGATAGGCACTACATGTCAGTCATTCTCTCATAACCCTCTAAGCTGCCCATGATTTCAAATGAATGAGCTAGGCTGCATTTCAGGCTTGCCTCACAAACAGAATCCTATATAATCCCACAATACCAGATAAAGACGGCAGTCAACAATTGCGTTGAGGAACTGTCCAGCTCTATCCAGGAGGCCAAAGGAGTATCTGCTACGAAGTATCATCCACATGGACGTCTGCACCAATTTAAGATAAAATATGCACACAAAAATTATAAATCAGTAGTATGTAGCTGTCACATGCTAATCAAATGATTCCATCTGTGAATTATGTGTGAAAATAAAAGCCACAGGTTGCTGGAATGCTGACCCCACAATCATTCCAAATGTTCGGAACCACTTGCCCAACACAGTGCCACATCTCACATCCCCTGCATCTTCAGTAACACTGCTGCGTGAACCTCAAATCTGTTTCCTAAGTTACATCTTTTCTTGCACAGAAACAAGAAAATTTACTTCCTGAATAAACACAAATTAAATTTTAAAAAAATCTGTTGTCTGTATTGACTACTCATACATATGAGCCTGAAGCAGTTCTATCACCACTTTTCTTGTAATTGAACAGTAACCATCATACGCCAACTCTGCAAGTATTTTCCATTTTGAACTTCAGTAATAGTGGATATTAGGTGGCTTACAGTGAAAATCTGTGCCACTGGTTAACATTTCAAGATATCACAACCCGAAACTATGATGGTTCCTCCATTTTTAGACTTGATGCCAGGCAGAAGAAAGGTACACGTTTCAGAGAAACTTGCTGCCTCTCTCTTCTTGCTTTCTACCCAAAGATGGAAGCAGAGTGTTACTCTAGAAAGTAGGTAAGTGTCTAGCAAATGACATGTCTCATGACTGAGTGATATTTTTCTTTCACGTTCGATTTTAGAGTTTGGCACCTACAGTAATGAAGTCAAGTAACATAAGATACTTGATATTGTGCTTTAAAAGTCCCATGGAAATTGCAATGCATGATGTTACCTGTGTAGATAGAGATGGCAGTTATCTACTAGAGATGTAATGCAACAAGACCAGCATAAGCTAAAACAGAACAGACTTTCCTAATGTGATTCTATTAAAAATTTGGATATTATTTCTTGATGTGACCAGCAAGTAGATAAATATGTATATGACAGGTAGAATGGATGGGAAAATAGAAAATTTGAACACAAGAATTTAATATAAATATCTATTTCATTAACTACATATAAACCCTATCACCAACAAAATTCCTGTATATAAATAATAATAAATATATGTATATATAAAACCAATCATACAGTTCATTCCAGCAACTATGTATTACAATTTCATATTTAAATATTATGAAGTTACAACACTAGTTCCACAACTCAAATCAATAAAAACTTGTATGTCAGTTACTTTCTGTCATGTTTGTAGACAACAATATCAAAAACATTCACAGTATTCTGACAGCATCAATAACTGGTTTTCATGATGGAAAAATCCTTCTCTTAGATATACTGAACCCACTCGCATTGTCTGCAAATAAGTCTGATAAGTAACACTCAGCTGTAATACAGAATTACATTTAATTGTAACCATTATCAGCCATTCCTAAACATGTACAAAATTGTAACCACATTTCTTTCTAACCGATTACAAGTGTACAAAAACGTGTATAACAGACCCAACTTAACATGTTACATATTTGTCACATAATGTCCCTCCCAAATGCTAGCCAACTAAAGCTATGCTGTGCAATTTCCTTCTATCACAATGTGAAAGTGATACATATTTTGTGGCAGAGAAAGGAAATGATGTCAAAAGCGAAAATAAATAACCCAGAAGACAATTTTACAGAACCATAATGAGACATGAAAACACTAATAAATCACAACATGATATGGACAAATCTCATCATTTAAGGCACTGCCAATTTAGGACGGTTATTTAGGCAGAACAAAATCTGTCTTCAAGCTCTTGCAATATACAATACATTCTACTTCCTTGTGAGCAAAAATCTGTAAACATGACAAATGGCAGCTCATATGTGACTTTTGGTAGAGATTTTGCATTTTTAATGCAGTGTATATACTGTCAAATATTACTCTGCACACTCTCTAGTGCTGCAGTAACACAAACCAGCAAACATATACTCTGTCACCAGTATTATTATGTTCAGTGGTAAAGTGATTTGCCTTTAACTATCACTAAATTAATCACTGCTCATGAGTCCTGCTCTCTTACTATGTTTAATTTTCTTCCCTAGTAATCACATACTTCAAATATAGAAAATAATACAGTTCATATATTTAGTCTTCATAATTAAAACATCTTGCATTATTTTGTTCCAGCCTTCATCATTTGCTGTGCTCTATTAAACTTCTGTTCATATTCAAAAGTCTCTACAGTGATAATTACATATGCAAGGCAACTGTTCAAAGGTGGTTGACAAAAACTACTTCAATCCATTGTCCATTCACTACAGTTCATTCACAAACTTTGAAACCTGATTCCAACTCTACTTTCAAGACCAAATGATAAAATGTCTCTCAAACACTCTTTTACAGCAAATTGCCAACGAACATCTTTTGGAATGTCTGAAGGGAGAATATGTAACATTTCTAACACTATCGGTGTCACACACTTGCAATCAAATTTACCGGACAAAAAATTAAAAAGAGAGAGAGAAATACAAAAACTGTGTCACATTCACCACAGTTGAAAAGAATGTGACTGACCAAGGATTGGTGACATAACTGACACACTTACTGAATGAAGTAACAATGATTAATCGAATGAGAAAATCCTCCTATTCGAAACACTGTCTACCTCAGATAAGTATGAATATTCAACTGCACACAATTTATATCCTCGGCAGTTATTCTTGGATAATTCATTCTGTCAATCTGATTAACATGGACCAGAGAAGCAAGTCACTCAAACATTTGCACTTGCATTATCTTTCTGTTAACATAAACCAACGTGGCGCATAAAGAAGAGAAAGATTACATGACAACGATCTGATAACATTAATGGTCCTAATTCTAAATGAAGCAAATACAGAAATACATGTAGAATCTTAATTGGGTAGTGATCAATTTATAAGAAGTGTAAAAATTCATAAGTATGGGATGACACTACACAGGCATTTCAAACAGAATGGCATAACACATGCTGGCAGCACTGGTGACCAATTGGAAAACACACAATAGAACAAATTCATAATAAAATATTATATTTTCTCACATGTATGTCAAATTATATCTTTTGATATTACAAGTAACAAAGTACTGTATATCTATGAATGGAATAATTAATTTTTTTGAAACAGTAAACATCAACTGAAACAAAATGAAAGATTAAGTATGCAGGCACAAAACTTCTTCAACGTTGTGATATGAATGTGTGCCTCATTTAAATTGCATCCAATTTATCCAAAACTATTATCTAACTTTATGCCAATTAGGTACAATACAGCATGTAAGACAATAATTATCACAGGAATTCCATACCTGGTAAGATACTACACATGGTAAAGCCCACAGGAATGTAAATGTTTGTGACAGACATTGCCTGCATCTCCATATCTAAGCATGCAAGGATATAATGGGAAATGTGGACTGTGTGATTTACTATAGCATGAACATTCAGTTAGCGTACAGTGAAACCTGAAAGACACCACAGCCTGATCAGTTTTGTGAAATCTGTTCTTTTTCAGAACCTCATAAACCAATGTGGCATAACTTTAGCAGCAAGCAAACGAGGTCTGTGCACAACTTGGTACAATGATCTCACAGACTTATGTCAAAAACAAGGAAACCTTTGAAGACAGGACCATGACATGGACTGCCAACAATCAATGGAAAATCATGGAACACCATTTGTAGCTCATCATGAGACCGGTGTACAAGTTGAATTCCAGGAAGGCGTAGTGTCAACAAGACTGTACACAACTGCTACATAACAGTGTCCTCATCTGAAATTGCCTGCTAGAGTAACAGTGGGTCTCTTCTGGTATAGAAGATGTGACAACAATTAGCATCACCATGCTCCCACAATTTCCTTATTTCACACATTTGCATCAATCACCTGTTGCCAAGACTGAAAGCCCTTTTCTTTGCAGTCAGTAGCAGAAGTGATGAAAGGGTGTGGTAGAAATGTGACAGTGGAATGGAACCACTTTGAAAATGGTGTGCAGGAAGACCCACCATGATGAGAGGTAAGCTCACACAGGCAAAGATTATCAACTCCTGATTTCAAATGTTAAAAATGGAGTGTTACTTGAAAACGTGTGGTACCCATGAAACAAAACAGTTTTGAATTACAATTGACACAACAAATTTTATTACATTATATATAAATATGTGGAGAAATGTTTCAACCATTAAATGTTTCCCTTTCGACAAAAAGCACGCACACATGAATATAAACCATCCCCGAAACATAAGACGCAATACAGATAATATGTTTCATGCCAACATATCAATGGATACCTTCCACATACCATCACACACCACATTAAAATGACACTGCTTTTTATGAACACAACAAACTGCAGCACTGCAAATTTTTACACTAAGTATCCTTTATTTTTAGAAAAATTTTACTGACATGTATTTTGTAACACCATAGAATTAGAGCTCAATCTGACCCCATATATAACATCTGCAACTGTAATTTTGGTGCCCATGTACATAAAGGGCCTGAAGATGACCATGTAATGGCTGAAACCTGTAGTCACATATTTATACAATATAATAAAATTAGCTGTATTGATGGTAATTAACAACTATGTTGTAATTTATGCAACACATGTGCATACATTTGAAATATTGAAGCATCTGAAGCATCCACTGCACATACTGACGCATTGCACTCTTATCCCACAGAATAAAAGTGCGGTGTACACCCAATGTTTAGGGAAATACTGCAATCTGTAATCTTAGAGTCACACAGAACACAATAATACAACTGGTGAAGAAATATGGAATTCCTTAATGCTGAAACAGGTGACACATAGTTACCACTGGGCAGTCAAACATTCAAGTAATGCAACTTCCATGTGATGTAAAGTTACACAAAAAGTATAGTAAAGAATTTTCAATTTGGAAATGAAATTTACATGATGTAATGGCAGTTAGATAGACTGTAATACCCAGAAGGACGATAATAACAAGAAAACATCAAAATACTAACTCTGACAAGGAACCACCCAGCAATTTTTAAACACTACCCTTGTGTATATTTTTGTACGATTACCTGACTGGGATATTTAAAATCCAGCACATTACATTGTTACCCATTGTGTCAAAAGCAACACAATTATCAATTGTTCTAATGAAATAAAACGATTTTGTGTATAGTTTACACAGGATGCAGAACATCAAGGAAGTAATGACTGGACGACAAGAAGTTCAAAGAACATGGGCAGTGTGCAATGTTAAGCACTTCCTGCAGTTTTAATGATTTTCAGTTGGGACAAGACCTTATATTCTTCAAATAGAAGGCCAATTTGATTATCCTTTTTAAGAATTTTCTTTCGGTACTTTAGACAACATTCATTTTTTGAATAAGCACACTTTGACTCACCAATTACATGAGGGTTCCTCATAATATAAGACATAAGGAACTCTGAGTTCCAGACGTAACAAAACAGATGGCAGTAGTAAATAGAAAACCTCTTAATTAATACAACCTTTAATGGAATGCATCGTTGCAGAAATATCTTTCTGATAAGCCACAGTATCATTATTCCGTAAAAAGCCCAGCAGACAATGCACTAAAAATGGAAAACAGTTACATTTCATTCTGGACCATAATGTATAGCAAATCACGAGTCAAACTACAGCTTATATTGCACACCCACTCTCCTATTACTATGTAGTATCAAAATAACATAACAACAGTTACAGCAACATACATTAGCATCACTGGAAAGTATTTATTTTAAATAATGGAATGTATTTGAATTTAACGCAATATTTGCTTCCAGTTTGTGTTTAGGATTATGAAAATATATTACATACGTAGGAATAAGTCATACGAGTGTGAGTGGATTTGGAATTCAAATTATATTCACAAATGATATGCTGCAGATAGCATAGCATTTAAAATATTCCATGAACAAATATTGACAAAACCATTACTATGTTAAGACACAAACATTGCAGCACTTTTATAGCAGGCGTGGGCTTTATGACAAGAAACTTTCACCACAAACTGCACTTGGGCAGTTATGTTTAAGACAAAATTTCAACTACTAATTGATTTATAGATGAAGTACTGTACCAGTATGGTACACGTCTTTCTATCAGGGCTACTGTTCCATGCTGAAGTCCCATATAGTTAATATAATGAAAGCTATAACAAATCAGAGACTGAAGAGCAAACACAAAACAAAACAGATTGATGTTACAATAACATTATGCCCCATAATTCTGCTGCAAATGACTTAACAACTCATCAAGTTACAAACTAGATAGAAAGGAATCCTATGCCAAATGGCTTCTCAAGAATGTTGCACTGTGGCATTGGTTTAATTATTTAGTTACAAAGGAATCTGCCTGTGTGAAAGGAACACCTGAAAGACTAGGAAACTCATGAGAAACCATTCAATCCACAGAACCAAAGGGAGTCACAAACAGACTGGGAGGTTTTGCTGACTTCATAAAGGCTAAGACAAAAGAAATTACAAAGTATCATGTCATCATTAGTCTGAGGTCTGATGCTCAGCCCCTTGGAATAAAAAAGTGCAGCTACATATATATATAAAAAGATGGACCATAGGCTTAAACCTCTCTCCTTCCAAAGCAATAAACTGTGTGCCAATAAAAATTGTTTTTAACACTGAATTAAAATTTTATGATACAGAGATGAAGACTGTTACAAAAGAGACCAACAAAATGCACAGCCCTAAATGTTTTAATTCACAAAACTCCTACATGTTTCTACCCATCATCACGGAGTGCAGTTGTACAAATCCATCACTAGGCCACACTATCATCTCCAATGTATGGTACCATGAACACACTCCAACCCACAAGCTGTTCCAGTTATTGTGTACATATCTGCCTCCGTAAATCAAACACTGATGATCTTACCACAGTTCCGTATATTGGAGAAGATAGCAGGGACTAGGGATTGTTTTGTACTATAGCACTCCCTGATGATGGGCCAGTGAGGGCTGAAACACGTAGGAGTCTTGTCAATTACAACATTAAAGTGTGTGCATTTTGTTGGTCTATTTTGTAACAATTATATCATAATGCACGGAGGGAAAAATAAAAAAAGGGTTAAGATATTACCACTTAAGCCACCAACACAGCTGACTACTGTATCAAAGTATTGACATGTGGTCTTCCTAATGATTTTTTACCCCTCTCCAACTAAGCTTCTTAAAAGAAACCAGGGTGTTCTTGATCTACACCGAATGTGGAGAATGAAAAAGGGAAAACATCTTACCATTCCGGTAATTACAGTATCACAACAAGGAACATCCACAAACCAGTTATCTGTTATGGAAATTCAGTAGAACATACTGAATACAGTTGCCACAGCAAGAACCAAGAGCACTGTTAAAATATTTACCCCCCATGAGACATCAATACAGTACGAGATATTCCTGAGACACATTTTCCAGAACTTTATGAAATCCCTTCATCCCACCCCCACAAGCTTTTCCAATAAATTAAAAATACAGTACTTTACATAAGCATGCACTAAAAATAATGCATATTAAGTAACTATGAATATTACTTGGTGATTTAAAAGTGTGCATTGGCCAACTTAAAAGTAGGGTTTGGTCCATGACCACCCAACATTTTTATTATCACTATAATTTGGCTGGATTTTGTTTTGATTACATCAATGCCAAAGCTAAAAAATAATGTTTAGTACTGAAAACAAATTAAGTATTTGACATGTTATAAAATAATGAAGTTCCAAATTTGTTGTTTCCCAATACAACAGTACTTTACTGTACTGAAGGCGTAGTTCTGTAAGTGCAACAGCCCCGCACACATCAATACAGCTTCACAACCCATCTAAATATGGAACACAATTCTGTACTAAGTCACCAAAATCCCTTCTCAAACTGAGCTGTTTACTGCCACCCTGAAACCAAATTCTTATTGAAAGAACTTATTTCACACAGAGAAAGGAAAACACAATATTTCCTCCTTAAATTTCCTTGAGTTTTAGTAACATACTTCAGATGCTGGTCCGTTGTTGCTGTATTTCATTTCAATAGAAAAATAAACTTAGAACTGAACTAGGTATTCTAAAGAAAAATATATATATTTGCAAAAGCTGCTATAAACCTACAACTGGACGGATTACGCGCCAATCAGATCAGTAAACTATCAGTGACTTCAATATATACATTTCATTTTGTTACAAAAGGAACAGAAGCAAAAAATGTAGTCTTTATGATACACAAAAAACTGTCACCAGAATGACACGAACAGTTGCTCGATTATTATGCTGTGGGTCAATCAATATTAGTTGGAATTCATATGTAACTAAGCCGCCCAAAAGTATTGAACACCCAAAAAATAAATTATACACAATAATAAATACTGTACATACTTCACAGGCTCTTTAGAGACTACTGAAAATAACATGACCGAGATGTCAAGAAACAGGTTATCATTGTACTTGAAACAACCTCAATCCACAACCACTGTTTCATGTCCCACTTTGCATACAAAAAGTGAAACATAACAAACCACAGCACTTTATTTACAGCAGAACTTAAAAAAAAAAATTATGTTCTGAGCAGTCACACTGACATATGCTGCTTTCATTGTTTTCCTATCTACTATACCAATTTTATGCCTAATTGCAAAAATATACCTTCTAGAGTTTCAAATATACATATATCTTATGTTTGTTGGTAATAATAAAATTCAAATATAAGTTTACAGGTTTTAACGGC
>JGI24697J35500_11274852_pt1 | contig 10788 bp, 7 predicted proteins | sample TergutMp193P1_FD_35500 | JGI IMG/M metagenome (IMG submission 35500) | reverse complement strand
GTGAACACATAGGTTTTGGAAAATTTGGGGGTTTAATTGCCGTCCAGAGTCCTCCTAGCTAGAACTTTGTGCAGCGCATGACGGTGTCTCAGCATGACTCTAAGTCACAAGTCGTACTTTGGCACGATCACAGTCTGCGACACAGTCATTCTCACATGATAGAGAGTATACATATTATTCATCATGTATGTTGTGCATTGCAAACCGTATGAAAATACATGTATGAGATTAATTAGTAAAACACAATGCATACTAGCCATAAAATACACAGTATATCAACTAAATAAAATGCAACTATACAACAGAGGAACTACTAACAACCAAAACTCTTCTGAAAATCTCCCCCAGGTGTTCGAAACTTTCAGGCACTAATGCTTCAAAGCGACGCTCTTCCTGTGGCAAAGGAATGATGAAGGTATAGAAAGAAGTGGAGGTAAAAGTCCATTCATTCTTCATCACGCAGGAGGGTGGCCAGTTTCACACATCTGGCTGCTTTACTCTGATATGCAGTAACAGTACGCTGGATCAGTATGGACATGGTGGTGAAAATACAACTGCTGCTGAGAGCTGATCAAACTTCAGCTGAATAGCCCGATGCTGTCACTTGATTGATGGCTCTCCAACAAGAATTATGCTGAATATTCAGCACATATAAATGAAACACAGACTAGTAATGTCCTCAAACAAACTTCAGTCATTTGGCTTTGGGCACAAGTGTACTGGGCCAGTGCCAGCCTAAATGATTCTGCAGCCTTCACACCAACTTTCTCAAAACCCCATCACAATACGCAACACAAAATTTCCAGTCGTAATGATGAAAACCATCAACTGCATCATACTTCATAACTTAGCAAGCCTACCAAGTAATGAACTGAACCTCAGTGTGTTAAAAATATACAATATGCAAAATAACAGCATCATAATATTAAAAATACACTGTGTGTTGTTCTGCCTATAAATGATTATATTTGCCATGTTAAATGTGAAAATAATGATCTGATTCTTCCAAAGGCAAGGTGTGAGATGTTTGTCACTCTGTATACTTTTCAAAAAATCATTATTGCTGTGCCAATGGTTGTGGTGGTGGTGGTGGTGGAGGTGATGGTGATGCTGCTGCTCCTTCTTTTTAAGGGGGTGAATACTGTAAAAGTGTAGGTTTTAATATAATTTTAAATCAGTACCATAACATTTTCAGTTGACAACACACTGCACCATTCACAGACACAGCGTATCAGGCAGTTTACCTGGCTTGACTGCCCAGCGCCTTCAAAGGGATGAACAGATGAAAACAAATCCATAAACCACTTAAACTTTTATTTGTATTTCAAAAATAAATTCTGCTAACTTTATGGTCAGGAACTTTACCACAGAGCCATGGAATGGCACTCACTACACCAATCTCTTTAAGAAATCACCTTTCAATGGGAATTAGCACCACCCCTGACAGTCTGTTTTGTGTTTGCCCCAGAGATAAGTTGTGATTCTTTTCAGTGCTCAGAATGATGTTTCGACAGATGCACTAGCTCTAGGAATTGTTAAAATTAAGTTAACAAAAGGCATGGGTGTGCGAAAAATATCAAGTGATAGCGCTCACTGCCAAAGATGTTACGGGCACCCAAACATGGGTGTGGTGACCATGACACAGCATGCAATTAGATAGTGAGAAGCTCACTCAAACTTGCAAAGAATTGTGGGAAACCTTCCAAACAACAAGTGTGTAACTACTGCCAGGAGCCAAACTCTGAGCATGAAGAGATGATTGTACAGCCTGCCACAATGTACTGACACATGGTTTTCTTTCCAGTTTGTTAATACACCAAGCTCTTGTTTTATACCCTCATTGTGTTCCTAAAAAAGTAAGAATCCATCAAAAACGCATAAATATAAAATGATACTCCTATAAGAACTAATGAAGTAGGTGAGGGTTTGCATAATACAGCACAGCCAACCAAGGGTGTTAAACTGGGAATGGTAAGGCATAAATAAAGAAGTGGTGTATACTGGCAAGGGGTATTAAAGCAAAAAAGTGTTAAAATAAGTGGGCATGGGCAAAGTGTACTGACTTTCTAATTAACCAGCTGATCTGCATGGGACATAAATAGGACCATCTCAAAGTCCAGCAGCTGATACCTATAAACAGTGCCAACAATAAATACTGACAATGATATCACAGTTTTGATTTTGTTCCATTTGTTGAGCTATACACACTCTCCCAAAAAGCCATGCGTTCTTGTTCATAATGTTTACGCATGGTTAGTTTTTTATCGATGTCCAAGTAGTTTGTTTCGTTCTTTTTAACCAGCTGCCAACTCACATCAAGGAGTGATGTTATTTCAGGTGTGGGATTTCTGGAAGAGAAATTTAAACCATTTTGACAGATTCTCCACATATTTATAGCACTTTGCAAAGCAAAACGCTTAAATAGCATAAAAATTGTAAGCAAGGGTGACTTTACCCTGTTTTTGCAAAATCTGTCCACATTTTCACAATTCTTGACCGTGTCTTGTATTCTGGCGAAGTTGCATCTAAATCCAAATCGACAATAGCATTATGAAACAAGTAACCTATATCATCACCATGGCAGACACCTGCAACACAGTCATTACATAAAGACACAATTATGGAAGACACTCACATTTTCATTCACAGATTGTCGAGTCTTATATCAGTGTTAAGCATCACAGCCCTTTCAAAACATAACTGCTACAATACAGCTTACTAACACATCCCATGCAGAAAAATGTGCAGTTACTTTGTAATTTTCCACTCTCTAGTAAATGCACTCTGTGTTTTGGGTGATTATCAAGATAACAGTCCACCTTCCTGCCAGTGACTGGTCTTGGTATTCTGAGAGAGAAATAGGTTTTCCCCTGACAAGGGATTCCCTGCATCCTTGCAAGAATTCTGGTTTGGGTTTTCCTTAAGAAAATCTTAGTGACAACAAAGCTTGAGTTTCACTTTGTAGACGTTCTGTGCCCAATTTCTAGAATATAAAAATTCAATAATTTTTCAGGGGTTGTCTCCTCAAATATGAAGAACTTTTATATTTATATGTTTCTACTATAATAATCAGTTTTAAAGAAACAGAGAGCATGGTTGGAGGACATAAAAATCGATGAACCAATGGAAACTATAAATTCCAAGTGATCGGTTCTTCCCTGAACAGCCCTAATTTGTATTGTCCTCAAGCAACAGGCTTTCTCTGTATCCTACCAAAGACACTTCTTTGGGTTCCTGAGGACCAAGGAGTTCACACTGCACATAAAACACACTCTAGCTGGGTTTCCCTAAGCAATGGGTTTTTCCCACATCAATGTAACAGTGCTATTTCAGATTTTCATAGGCGATACTCAATGCTCAAGTTCCATTATTTTGGGCTCCTAGTGCCTTATTTTAAAAACAGAAAAATATTATAATTTTCTCAATGCTGCCTCTCCAAGCATAATGCTTTTTTTTTGTTGTTGTATTTACCATTTTCTTCTGTGACACACCATTCTGGAGGAACAGGATGGGATGGACAGATGGACATTTCATACACAATATGTGTTTTATTGTTGGTGTATAATTCAAATATTCATAAATGCAGATGTAAATGTAGCTAATAATTGAGTTCAAGCCCCTTTCTGTCCCGATGCACCTAGACCTTTAAATAGGTCCTTTGTGCCCCACCATCTGATGCCAAGTCATGGGAGCCCTGTTCCTTTTCTAAAGTTCAAGACTGCCCCCACACCTTGACTCTTTTTCATCCTCTGGGTCCAAGAGAAAGGAGCCTACATACGTACATCTGAATGAAGCCAAAGCTTCACTCTCACACAAAACGTGGGCTGAGGTTTCTTCCTCTGCTCCATACCTACTACATACAGGTAAATGGTCAGCCCCATGAATTAAAAACGTCTAATAAAGAGGTCAATAACAACCCTGGATTGTGTCCTGTTAAAGGAAAACGTCTGGTCTTCACAGTCGGACAAAGGCCCAAAATCAGTTTCCAAGCCAGTCTCAGGGTACTGATAAGACATAGCTTTCAGAGTTCCCAGTAAAGGAGCCCTCCCTCCAAGTTACCCTCACAGAGCTCCCACAGAGCCGTTCCGTCTACTGAGCACTCTTTTCCTGTCTCTCAAAGTCCCTGGTTAATCCTCCTCCAGGTCCCCCAGTAGGGCCCTTATTGTGAGAGCTGCCCATTTCCACAGTTTTTTTTTTTTTCATCTCTTGGATTCCTCAATAACCAAGGTCTCCTGATAAATCAAAATCTTACCTTCCTCTCAAAGTCCCCGGTAAATGTCCCCTCTCCGGTCCCCCAAAGGGGCCCCTATGGAGAAGAAAGCCCGTTTCCAGAGCCTTCTTTTGCATATCCTTCACGGTCCCCAGTAAAGAAGCCCTCCCTCCACATTCTCCTCACAGGGCCACCATACAAACAGCTGCTGTGTTTCCAGAGCCACCTTTTACCATCTCTGAAAGTCACTGGTAAACTACCCTCCCCTCCAGGTTCCCCATTAGGCCCCTATTGTGAGAGATGTCCATCTCCAATCCTTCAAGATCCCCAGTAAAGGAGTCCTCCCGCCAGGTTCCCCTTGCAGAGCTTCCATGGAGAGCGATTCTCCACTTCCAGAGCCCTCTTTCATCTGTCTCTCAAGAGACCCCGGTAGATGAGCCCCCCACCCTCCAGGTCCCCCCCAGCAGGGCCCCTATGGACAGAGACATCCACTTCCAGAGCCTTCTTTTACACAGTTCTTGGAGCCCTGAAAAAAAAAGTCTCCTGATAAAATCTCAGCTTTCTAAGTCCCTGGTCAAGGAGCCCCCCATCCATGTTCTCCCAACAGGGCCCCAATGGAAAGAGCTGCTCTGTGTTTAGAGCCATTGATTCATTCATTCCAATCGCTCAGATTCCCCAGTTAAGGAGCTCTCCCACAGAATAGGGGAGAAACATACGGTCACCATCCACAGAGTCCCATGCGGACAGTAGGCCTATATACAATGGGGTGCGGCCTGATACCCCAAGCGGACCGTTTATGACTCTATTACTACCCAGTGCCATACAGGCTTCAGCACAATACCTTCCACCTTGGCTGGGGTAGACCAGAGCCCAACTGGCCAGCATGTGTTGCAGTAACCCTCTACAGAGTGCCCCCTCCACACCTGTGAGCGCCTCCTACGTGAACCTGGGTATGGATCTCCACATAAGCCTGAGGTATGGGGGGGAGGGGGGTGTTGAATTTATGGGAGGCAACTATTCATAGAATCCATAGCTATTTTATACATTACCTCAGCATTTCAGCCAGACTGTCAAACAATTTAAACACTCTATTTAGTTTACACAGTACTTTACTCCATAAGGTAGCTGATGTATTCCTCCCCACTTGGTGTCAAATGAAAGCAAACGTATGACAGAATGGAGATGGGGCATCATGCATTAGATGGAGTGAATGGTTAGTTTCATGATCCCACCACTTTACCTCTAATGAAACAGCCTTCAGTACTCAATGAGTTTGAGGCTGGGTGAAATGTTCAGCTCGCACACTGTGCAGAAATAAAGTTCCTGCCCTTTCTAGGAATCAAATCTCTGCCACTCAGCCTACAGGAAATTATGTATATTTTGTATATAAGGTCAGATGTAAGTGGGAGCACCACACAAGACAATCTGGAGGAGAAAAGGTGGTATGAAGACAGTTGTAACTATCAGTAGTGGGCCAGGTAGTGTAGTCGGTATAGCGACTGGCTGCAGGCTGGACGGTCCAGGGATTGAATCCCAGTGGAGGCGAGATTTTCCGCACCTGTCCAGACTGGCCCTGGGGCCCACCCAACCTCCTGTACAATGGGTACCGAGTCTTTCCCAGGGGTAAAGAGCAGCCAGGGCGTGACGCTGGCCCCTCACCCCCTTCTAGTGCCGTGGTCAAGAAAGAGTAGCTATACCTCTACTCCCCCTATGGGCCGTATGGCCTGTACAGAGCCTCAGTGCCTGTACAAGTGTGCACTTTACCTTTACTTTACCTTTGCCCTTTTAACTACCAGTAAACTGGTGCAAGTAGATTAGCGATATTTCTCTCTAGTTATCAATGTTTAATGGACTGCACACTGCAAAAACCTGTATTAGCATCCACAGCACCACGTGTATTAAACCGTAACATTACGTATACTTGGCTCAGCTAGTAATTCTGCTGTCACTCAGCCTAAAGTCAGTCACTTGGGGCCTATGGAAATGTAATATTGTATCATACAGAACATACTGATACAGGCTGCCACATGTACACAAAGAACTTCCACATAAGAAACTGGATTCTTTGAATTCACTATACAAAACTTTCAGGTACTTTGTCTTTGGTAGTTCAAAGCACTTCTGATGATCTGCTGCCATTTCATGTCACATTACAATTTCATCTGCATCGCATACATCTTCCTTCTGTTTGCAGCTCAAGGATTCTGCGCTATTTGCCCTTTCTCTTGTTCAGTACTTTTATAAACGATCTTCATATTGAATAATCTCTCAATTCCAAGGATGTCATACTAGATGTTTTTCAATTTAAGAGTACTGCATTAATTGAAAATATACTGAATCAGGAAGTATTGGATGGGGTTAAGACTGTGAGTGTATTCTACTATGCTGTGGCCAATATTTCAGTCAAACAGGTAACTGTCTTGCAGAGACAAATTTTAATAATGGAAACAGGTTACCTAAAAAATTACTGTATTTTCAGTACCACCTTACCTTCAAAATCATGCAGTCCTGTTAGCCGCTTGAACAATCCGAGATTTCCATCAAAGGATAACTTATAAGCATATACTGGAGCGGTAGACAGTGTTGACATTAACTTCATGGATTTGTACGTTTTATAGGAGAACCAAGTATCAGAAATTACCTATAATAAAGAAGTCTCATGTGTTTCATGTACATTTGGAGTCTACGGTACAAATGACTGTGTTTTATAACCGTGAAGTATGTTACATGTGAGCTTTAGTGAACACTGAACCTTCAGGTTCCATAACAGATGGCGATATTGGGTAGCTGCATGTTTATCAAGAAGAGGTTAATTGTAATATACCACACTTACCATCCATAAGTAACCGAAACCCAAAATTACCACCATGTGACACCCAGTACAATTCAACTGCAACTTGGTGGGGGGGAAAAAAGTTAAACATTAAACACATTTTTATAAGATATAGGATAGGATGCAACACATGGTTCAATTTTTGAAACTACGAAAGGTTTTACATTCCACACAGTTAACAGCTGTAACAAGGAATAAAACAGTACGATACATACATTTGCATATTTTGCTTTAGTATCTTCCGAAAAGGGCTGGTTGTTAAAATAGAATTCCCTCAGCTTCCTTGCAACAGCGTGAGACCGTTCTGTATCTAATGTAACTGGCACATCAATTGGTATCAAACCCTGTAAGTCACTGTCAATTCTCTTGATTGCAGTGTCAGTAAGTCCTGGAAAAAATTCATAAAAGTTAATGTAATATTGTTAGAGAAACTACTAAATAATAACTAAACTGAAGGATACTTTTGTTTTGTGAAATTTTAAAATCTCTAGATAATCACATTAATGCCTTCCCTTACTATACCAGTTGGTCACTTACTGTATTAAATGAAATATATCATGAGGATCTTTTCTAATTTAGTATCACAAGGGGCTTTTTAATAATAAAAAACAACTCAGAGTACTTCACTAGGACACATGTTGACTTTACCAGCAGTATGATGTACAGGTACTGGATTACCATTAAAAATGAAGGGAATGACAAAACTGTCTTTCCATGAATTTTGGGCAATGAACTTCAGGAGAAGAGACACTTAGAAGAATCACTATGAAAATATGGTATGAAGATATGGGCCACATTTATCCAACCCAAGAGAGATCTTGTTAACATCCTTTCTTGAATGATAGGAAATTTCTAGTCTAAATGAACTAGCCATTAGGTTCTCAAGATGGATTGTGATCACTGAAGGGAAATTAATAGAAATGTGGAAGGATTTGTGACAAGCAATATGGACGCTTTCTTCAAAAATGCCAGCCGCATATGTTTCAGAATAAAAGCACTTGCAAGAAAATGTGCTGAGAACAAACTTCAATGACAAATGATGCTGAAAGATACAAGTACATAGACATAACACAGTAAATTTAAAATTCCCATATTCATCTACATTACAACACATACCATGAAGAGATATCAGTCCCTCAACTGAGTTGGCTCCAATTATGTGTGGTACATGATGGAACTTTCCTGCAATGATCAGGTCATAAGGATGAGCAGGAAGGAAGACATCGTCATTTCCAGGAACCATGTCCACAGTTGGCACAAAGAAGAACATAACCATCTGTCGTTTCTCCTACACACAAAATTACAGCACTCTGTACAAAAAAAGTAATTACCTAACAGCAGAAATGACTGCTACATTCATTTATATACTATACTAAGTACATACTACAGTTCACCTCTATGAATGTTATAAAAGGAGCTATTGTCTTCAGAATCCTTACCTTCTCTGGGTTCCCATTATAAAAATAATTTTGAAATCTATCAGGGTTCTTACTTTACGAATATTCTTTCCATTTTCTTTTACAGACATTGTTACATAACGAATCCTATCTTATAACCTACCCAGAATTATATAGTCGTTGCAATATACAGGTACAAGGCCTATCACACAGCTGAACATTGTGAGATACGGACTTTGCATGCGTTTGCCTCAGCATCCTCAACTTAAGTTTTCATGTCTGGCTTTTCACTTGTGGTACTGAGTGTTTACCGCTTGTGTTGATACTGTGGCAATGCCTTCGACAATGTCTTCTGCTGAAGCTTTCTGTAGAAACTCGAGTAGTTCATCAGGGTTGTTGGTATTGCACCCCAGTGCTTTTCCCAGGCGAAATGCCATATCCTGTGCTTTGTTGGTGAATGCCCACCAATGGAGAGCTGTCCCACTTTGACAGATGGCACGATGGAAAAGTCCTATAATTTTTGACAAAACCAAATGCACAACCATAAATAGTCTCTGAAATGTAATTAAGAGAATGGATCCTTACTTCCAATTATGCATGGGCACAGAAAAAAAGATGGATTTCACTGTAACTAAAAGGATCAAGGCTTCTCAACACACAAATCAAAAGTCACATTTTCAATGGTGCCTGTAACCCACAAAACTGACAAGTGCATGGGGATTCTGACAGCATGGGTCTTCACTCACTTAAATTATGGCATTCTGGTTCATTAAACAGTGTGGAATAGCAGCACAGAAGACTAGCAACAACTGCCCTATAAGCCTGAAAACATATATCATTGTCTTGCTTTACTTTGCTCACACCTGGCACATGATTTTATGCAAATGAATACTTGTACAAAATGAGATTTTTAACAGGTTAGTGAAACATGGAAGTTCTACAAAGCTGCATATTGTTTCAGCTGTATCTAATACCACATGTTACTTATGGACATCTGGGAGATTCATCTCCAAGAGAAACTTCAAGTCATCATTACATGTTAATTAAATTTTTAATTCTGATTCTTCAAATCTGTCTTCCATTACAATGCCAAAGTTTGGGAGAATGTTGGTGTTTTTGTTATGTGGGTCTCAAATGTCCTAAGGAAATCTTTCTGCATTTACCTTGAGACATAGGTGACAGCATGTGATAGTGAACACTGGCACCCCCAGCACTCTCCCCAAAGATGGTGACATTACCAGGATCTCCCCCAAACTGCTTAATGTTCTGCTGAACCCATCGTAGAGCCATAACTTGGTCCTTGAGACCAGCATTGCCCGGAACTTTCTCATTTTCCAAGCTTAAGAAACCTACGGTACAAAGACCAGCATCACAAATTATTGACTATGTAGAGTAAAGTGTTTGGACTTTACGCTCCAGTACATTGGTATCAAACTGCTGTTATGATGCAACCCTGACTGCTGCATCAGCACTCTATTCTATGCACAAAAATACTTTTTATTAATTACAATGTCAGCTGTGATAACTCCAATAAGGCTCACCTCCATACATTTTGCTGTTCAATAAGGTATTATAAACAATCTTGATTAACTCAACTTGAACTCTTTCAGTATGAGTCACATTTTACATTTTGCACAATGTTAGGAAAAATGTATTTCATGTTCATTTATATATTTTGTACTGCTTTAAAATTTCAGTTCTGAAAACATAAGAACTAAAAGAAATTAATGCTAACATACCAAAGCATCAAAAAGAGTGGAACATTCTAGAACTCAGCCCTTTCAGACACACAAAAGTTCAGTGATTAAGTGTCTAAGTGCCTTTCTTTACAATGGTTCCTGATTTCCAGAAGAGCACTACTTTGTTGGAAAGTTGACAGGCTTTGCATGCTTGTCATTCTGATAAGAGCGGTCTTAAGATGAACATGAGTAAGAAACACTGACAGGATGTTACTGGCAGGGGAAAACTAATGTACTTGGAAAAAATCCTGCTCCTTGCCACTTTGCCACATGTCCCAAGTGATCAAATATGGACCTCTACAGTAAAAGACCTGCAAGTAACTGTCTCAACCATAGCATAACCTTAGAAACAAACAGGCAAAAACGTCACCTGTATAATAATTAAAACTTGGTTCCTAAGTCAGAGAAAACATGCAGTGTCTCCAAAACAAAAACATATTGATTAGGTTTTCATATTTTGCTGACTGTGCATCTCAATATATTTATTTATTAATATCAACCAACTTGATGCACTAAATTTTATAGTAAGTTTATTTCAAGCCTCTACATGTTTCAAGCACATGTGCTCATCGTCAGGAGGGCAAAATTGTATTATACAGTCTCTGGTAT
>JGI24697J35500_11274853_pt1 | contig 10794 bp, 8 predicted proteins | sample TergutMp193P1_FD_35500 | JGI IMG/M metagenome (IMG submission 35500) | reverse complement strand
TGTTTAGTATTGTGTTCATCTTTTTTTGTGTTAGATTTAGTGATTTTCATTGGTTTCGTATATGAATTTGTGTACAAAGTACTGTAGTAAAGTTTAAGTAAGCAATCATCTGGGGTCCTGGAACGGATTAATCCATTTTACATTGTTTCTTATGGGAAAAATAGTTTCGGTTTACGAACATTTCGGTTCACGAACGGCCTGCAGGAACGAATTAAGTTCGTGAACCGAGGTTCCACTGTACAGTCTAAAATGTAACACACATGACATAATATATGTTGGTCAGACTGGTCGTAATTAAGAATTAGTTATTCATAGCTTTTGAATAATAAAGATTAATTCTGTCCTATACAAACCACCATGCAGCTAATAAAAACAGTAACAAAAGGATGGCATATGAATTGCTCCAAAAATCCTTTATATTCAGCAGTATCAACTTCAAGGATCCTTCATAGATGTGTAAAATATCGGGGAAATAAATCCTTTATTTGTCCTGTCCGTGATATACACTCGTACTCTGCGGACCACACACACTACACTTGCTATCAACAACAGCAATGGGCAGTTGTTTGGTACACTACATTCCCAGACACAATATACTTCACACACTTGACCCAATGTGTACTCTGATATATACGCAGGGATCTGAAATCAATAATTTTGCAGGATGAGATCAGTTTTGATTGCGTACGTTGAGGCATATGTTGGTATACATGCTGCAGACAAAATATGAACAGCTGCAAGCTGGTACTTGAAGGGGTTCAGTGTTGTTTAGCTACAGTGTCACAGCCCGGTGGATTTCTGTTTGTCACTTTGTGTATTCTAGAATTTTAATATTGTAATATTTTGATGATGGCAGTGAGGGCGATCAGTACCTAAATTCAGTACCTAAATTGGCTTGTTGGATGTGTGTTCCTGGTTTTAGTACTCTCCCTGAAGACGGAAGTCCAGTGCCAAAACTTACAGGTGTTGATACCATGAATTGCATTTTGTGATATGTATTGTGTTGTGTTTTATTGATTGCATTTGCTGGTTAATATTGAATGTTAGAAAATGCACTGTATGTGTCGCAACAAGAGAAGTGAACACTTTAATTGATTTATCTTTAATGCAATAAGAAGCAAAAATGTTTTCTCTGTGAATAATAAAGTGCCGTACCTTTCCCTACCTGGAACCCTAATGTAGCTAGTGATTGGTGTCCGTGCTTAAAGTCACCATTGCTGCACCTGCAGCAAAACCCACAACTGGAAGCAACAATATTTGCTGTGCATATTCATATGCATAGTTACACAGCAACAGGCACTACTTGAGTGTGTTTCCTTAAATGTGTATGATATTAGGAAAAATTACAAATAAAAGTTACAGGCATAATTATGTATTTTATTGTGTACCAATTTCTATTTGATTATTTTTGTGAAGATTCCTGAAGAGTTTTGTTTGCACCTCTTCATTTGTACTTGTGTTGTATCATGTGAACTGAAATTACATTCAGCTGTCAGGTTTTGGTCTTGGCACCAATTTTCAGATTTCTTCCATTTATAATTTGGAATCACTGAGAGAAATATGCACAGGTAGAACAATACAGCATCTCTTGCTCCTGTCTGTGCTCTAAACTCCTTGTGCGATCAATCACATTAAAATTGAGCTGAAACCATCATTTTAGAGCCTTCCTCTGTCTCATTAATGAGAGTTAAAGTCAATGATCCTGAAGATCATGATCCTCTGGAATGTGACGTCACATAGTTTGGTAGCTGGATACCAACTTCCATCCGAAGCGTTTGATATCTGCCTACCAAACTACACAGTGTTACATCCTGGAAGACAGTTGTTCTTGTAGCCACCATTTTGAAGACTTCACGCAATCTTAAGCCTAATAATGGCAACAGAGTGGCTGTCTGAATGTAGATGATTGCCTAAGAAAATTTCACTCCTGTATTTTCTGTGAAAATTATAGATGTGACATCCCCTTCCTGTAGTCACTTAATGCACACAGTGTCCAGAATATATAACAGTTGGAGGTGCTTTACAGGTTCGTCTGTGTAAGAAAGATCGGCCTTGTGAAGAAAGGGTGACAGCAGCTGAGACATTAGCATATCTGACAGAAGTTGACACAGAACTGCAGCGTCTTGCATCCATTTCCAATCATCTGGTACCTACCCTCGCTGAGCTGCTGCGCTATGAACCAGAACCATCACACACACACTCTGTGCAGCTCACTCCCAGTCAGACGGCACAGAGGCTGGAGGAGGAGGTGAAGACAGCCCAGGATATGAAACAGGCAGCTTTCAGGGTAAATGTTCTTGTGGATTGATGGTCAGTGGGATGTTGCAGGCAGCAGGTTCTGCTGAAATGTTGGTAAAATGAAGTGAAGATGGGGTAATGTGTAAAATGAAATGAGGATGGAGGAATGTGACAGGCAGCAGGTTCTGCTGAAAGGTTGGTAACTGTGAAGTGATGGTTGGGGCTATGGCAGATGACAGGTTCTTCAGAAATACCAGTAACCTTGAAGTGAGAGAGAGGGGAATGTGACAGACATAATATGATTGCATAATTTTCATTTCCCAGTCTTTATGATTCCTTCAGTTTTATTTTCAGTTTGAGGTGGTCCCTGTAGAAGTGTAAAATAGGGGTTTCGCTGTAATATACAGGACAAAGGAGTTTAAATCTAAAAAACTTAACCTAAACTGCACTCCTGTATTATGGTGCACAGACACATAATTAAAGAACATACAGTATGCAGAGTCCGGCACTGAAGGATTAGCTGAAAATTTTCTTGTAGTAACATTCTTGTTGAACTCATGTGATGCATGTTACTTATGTAAGTTACAGGCATGAAGATAAAGTTCCTTTATGTTAATCAGATGAAATCCTTTGTGGCACATAACAGGCATTTGCATCACTGGGGGCTAATGATGAGGATATACGCAAGAAAATAATTGAAACAGATAACCTGATGGACCATATTGTGAGTGGGCTGCAGGACCAAAGCCCAAAAGTCCGGCTCGCTGCTGTTCGATGTCTTCATTCACTGTCTCGATCTGTTCAGCAGCTTCGGACCACCTTCCAGGTAACTTGTGAACAGCCTTCTGACATGAGAAAGGTTAAAATATGGGTAGCGTCTGTGATTTACTGATGTAAAGAAATAAAGACTGAATACTTGCTGAAGTGTGAGTCTGACAGAGATGTGGATGGAATAGGTTCTGTGAAGAGGTTATATATAATGTGAATTTTATCTTCATGGACAGGCTTACTTGAAGTTCTGCGGTTAGTATGTGATTGGATGATGGATGTCATTCAGTATCACTGGGTGAGCAGGTTGCAACATTTCTTGGACTGCTGGACCCTGAAGATGGAGGCACTGCGATCATTGGAAACATAAATAATTCCTTCATCAGTGATGCTTCTGTAACATCCCAGAACACAATTATATTTGAATTTTATGCAAGTTTATGTGTGGCTCTATTACTTTAAAATTGTGTCAGTTGTTGTATACACAGTTGTAAGGCCCACATTACATGATACCATCATAATCCATTTTGTATTTGTTGCACAAAATATTTATGGGAGAGATTAATGCATACAGCAAAATTTACAGCATCCTGGATACTGCACATACTATGTTTTGTACAGTATTTTCACCTACAAGCTGGAAGGTCACAGGTTTGATTCCCATTGGTGTCACTGGCATTTTTCATTGGCATAATCCTTCTGGCCAGACTATGGCCCTGGGGTCGACTCAGCCTCTAACAGAAATGAGTACAAGGAATATATCCTGGGGGGTAAAGGCGGCCAGTGTGTAGGGCTGCCAACCTTACCTCCTTCTTGTGCCGATTGTCTTGAAATCTGGGAACCTCAACCTCCTGGAACCCTCAGGGCCTGTCCAGGCCTGTAATGGGATTGCTTTACCTTTTACAGTATTTTCATAAGGGTCACTAGCCTAACAGCACTGCTCACTACTGCCACTGATTATAATGCTCCCTCCAACCAGTGCAGATCACTACCTCCCCCAGTGGCTTGTCCCCCACTATGTCCTTTCTTCACCTATGCCTCTGTTACACACCCACCTCATATTTCTGGATGGCGGTTTGTCTTGGACTGCTAGACCCTGAAAGTGAAGGTGCTGCATTCCTTTAGAACCCTGGGTACCACCTGCCCAAAAAACACAGCATTACATCCCAGATGACTGGAATCCTCAGCTGTGCTTGTATGAGAACCTCAGATGTCACAACATGGCATATATTTTAGATGGTAGACAGCTGTTGTGCAACCAGAACCTACCGTTCAGTGGCCCACTATACGATGCTGTTTTGCTCCTTCGTTTGTAAACGTACGCTGCAGTAGTCTATGATAGACTTGTCAGGTACTTAAGAGTGAGTAATATTCTTTATGTAATATTTTAAGTGTTTCTGTTCTGTAAGAAAAATACCTCTCCTTCAGTCAGCTGCACTTTCTAAATTGTTCTTTGCAAATTTTATCTTTGTAGGATCATTCAGTGTGGCGGCCATTGATGCAACTTCTGCAGGGTGCTTCAGATGATATCCTCACAGTTGCATCCTCGACTCTGTGCAATTTACTTCTTGAATTCTCCCCTAGTAAAGAACCTATTCTGGAGTCAGGAGCTGTGGACTTGCTGTGTGGGCTGACAAGACGTCAGGATCCAGCACTGCGACTTAATGGGATATGGGCACTTATGGTAATGGGACGTAGTGTCATTGGCTTCTCATGTGTGGATCTGTGTCATGGAGTTGGTCAGTCAGTCAGTCAGTCAGTCAGTAGTGTCTGTGCATTACACTGAAACCCTTCATGTTTTCTGTTGCCCAGAACATGGCATTCCAGGCTGAGCAGAAGATTAAGTCCCAGATCCTTCATGCACTTGGCACAGATCAGATATTCAGATTGCTGTCTGATCCAGAAGTAGGAGTTCTGATGAAGACGCTGGGGCTGCTACGTAACTTACTGTCAACAAAGCCCCATATAGACCACATTATGGGTCTTCATGGCAATCAGATTATGCAGGTTTGTGTATGTCACATCGTTCATCTGTTTGTATACAGGATGTGCAATCAGTAACATTCCCTAGGTCATAAAAATTGAATGATAATTTATTACATCATTAAGGTAGCACATTTATTGCATTGCAGTGTTTTATTTTCTAACACAATCCATGACTGCATTGGTGCACTCAACTTTCAGCATTAATATTGTCATAGTGTTCGTATAACTTTGGTTGATGCTGAAGATGTCTATTTTATGTAAGCTGAAACGCGTTGTCTTAAATGTATGAATGTGAGTAAAAGGCCAGAGTTGGTTTTAGTTTAATGTGGTGCAGCTTTGCCGCTTGTTTCACTGCATAACTGATCTTACAACTTTGTGCAGGATACACAAAATTTTGAGGTAGAAAGCTCATGGTATTAAGCTTTTTGGAAGACTGAAATGGAGGTAGGAACTTTGAAAAGAATCCCATAGAAATAAGTTGAAAAGACGTGAACTGGGTGAAATTTGGGCCCAGCTGTGGTCTCATTTACTATAAGTGTTGACACTATTAATGTTGTAGGCTGTGGTGCTGATTTTAGAAGGAACTCACAGTGCAGAAGTCAAGGAGCAGGCATTGTGCATTCTGGCTAATATTGGTGATGGAGAATCGGCTAAGGAGTATATAATGGCCAACGAAGATGTCTTGAAAAAGCTTACAGATTACATGGTAAGCAGTGTAACCACAAACTGTCACATGGTGTTGACATTACATGGTAAGCAGTGTAACCACAAACTGTCACATGGTGTTGACATGAACCTGGTTCCTTCCAGGCACTGCCAGTTGATATATATTAAAACTGGCAAGAAGTTGAGCTGAATGAACAATATATAATATGAATTTGGAGTCAAAAATGAGATCCATGATTAATGCTTCAGGTTCATATTCTAATAGAGCACTACATTAAAAAATAAAGTACATCTGATTGTATTGCATTTGAAATACCATCAGTACTGCTTGTTGTTTTTCATTTGATGATTTATATAATTCAGTTACATCATTCAGTTACAACAGTTGCTGAATTTCGTTATCCATTAAGTTGCTAATGTCAGTGGCTGCTGGATGTGCTTTACCCAAGGTCAAAGGGGCCAAGGTGTGATGCTGACCTCTTACCTCCATCCAGTGCCAAGGTTATAAAATGTAGAGCTATATCTGTACCACACTGTCTGTCTGTCTGTCTTGATGGCCTTCACAGGGATGTCTGCCTTATAAGTTTCTGAATATACACATGCCATTAGTTTGGTTAATTAATTGCCTTAAAAGTTGACATGACTTACATGAAAAAGGATTGAAAATAAATTGTGTTTCATTTTGTTCTACAGCTTCAGTTGGAAAGATTTGTTTCTCTGATAAATGTATAACAAATTACACTTGAGATGAACAAAGAAATGCCTGTAGACGTATCCTTACAACTGTGATCGAAATGTATGTAACTCTGTCATTGTAGCTGTGTAATCTGAATGAAAAGTAAAATGGCAGGACAGTTTCCTTTTGAAACTCTTAGTATATATTCTGTGAAAAGGTGTTTCATAGGTCTTGAGTTGTTACAGAGAGACAGACGGACGTTGTGAAGATGCCTGAAAAGTGTGACATTTGAGATTGCCACAGTGGTGTCACAGAAGATCCAGTTCTGGGATGTGATGCTGCAGCACTGGTAGTGTAGTTTGAGGATTTTCATGTGTTCATCTTTAGGTTCAAGCAGTTTTGAATTGCTTTAACCTGAAAGTGAAGGTACTGTGATCCTTTGGAACTGTACATGCAGTGACATAGCATTACATCCCAGAAGAACTGAATATTCATGATTCCAAGCAGTTAGAGACCCAGTAAGTACTGTGAGATACACTAGTGTGAAAGAAAAAGCAAAATTAAAGTATGTGCTGTGCAATACTTATTCCACAGATGCACTCCAATGTGAAGTTACAGATTGCGGCTATCTTTTGCATTTCAAATTTGGTATGGCGCGAAGAAGCAGGATCTGGTGAGCGTCAGGCACGACTGCGAGACCTTGGCGTATACAAATTACTGCAGCAACTGATCATGACATCTGACACACTTCTCTTTGACAAGTATGTATATATGAGTTCAGGAAAGGCAAACAAATTCAGTGTCACATAACACTGAGACATATGTTGAAAATATGTATGTACGGTAACTTTGGTTTGTAACTCAGTGACTACATACTGTATATACTGTAAGTGCATGAGAAAGTTGTGCATATCTTTGGTGCATGACACTACAAGAAGGTTGTGACAGCAGTGTTGGTGAACAGTCAGTCCTGTCATGTGATACTGTGTTGCACGGTAAGTTTTTGCCCGTTGTTTTTAAGGGTTGCAGTGCTTTTAAATGCTGGGAACTGCGTACTTAACAGCACAGCATTACGTCGCTGAAGAAATTAATCTTCAGGGCTGTACACACTGTTTGTTCCAGTATTGCACCGGCTAGTTTGCTGCTTAAATGTTTCTGTGCATGGACAGACATTTGAACAGACAGTATGTATTGTGTAATTTGGTATTTTGGGATTTGCCATGTTTACTCAAATGAAAATTTCTTTGTAAATCATCTCAGAAATGGAGGGGAGGGCACCTTATAATCACACAGAAAGTTAAAAGCAATTTCTATAAGTGTTTTCCTAACAATTTAAGATTGTAAAGGGGGTTCTCTTATATTCAGGTAAATATTGTAGTCCTGTCATGTCATGTCATGTCGTGTCGTGTGTGTTGAAGCTGTACATTTCAGTTGCTGTCGTCAGGGTGAATGAGAAGGGAAGATAATGTGGCTGAAAGTATAAGCTTTGCATTGGCAGGAAGGGACCAGGGAACAGTTCTGTTTGTTATCAACACTGGCTCCTAGTGCACTTCCTGTATGGTTAAAAGCAAGCATTCATAATTGTAAGGTGTGGCATCCTCACTGGGCATGTAGAATGGGCGTAATGAAAGGAATATCACCTGTCCATGGACAACTTTATTGTAGCGACTTTGACAGCGGCGACATGTTTCAGCTACATGAGTAGCCATCGTCAGGCTGTGTATATGAGAAGTGTAAAAAAGGAGAGTTATGTACAGTACCTGTACCCTTACATGTAGTTACAAAATGTTAATGGACAAGATCTCGGCCTTATGTAAGGTATGTATAAATGTTATACACAAAAAATATTTTACAAATTATAATTTAAGATGTGTAAAAGCTAACACCTGAGGATGGTGCTTTGTACTGTAACATGTAAGGAGATGGACTGACTGAATTGTTTAACAAGGATACACACAATCATGGGTTGTGGTTGACAGAAAATCATTGCCTTTAATGTAAGTAAATACAGCTTAACAGAAAATACATAATCTCTGTATAACACAGACACATTTTGCTATGTGTATGTGCAGTTTTTCATACTTGGTCTTTATGTGTTCCCTGCAACTATCGAGATAGGTCCATTATCCTTCATATTAGCCAGCAGGATGTACCTTAGTGTGTGCTACATAATGCTGACAGTTGCTAAGATTATGTAGTATCTGTGATAGATGGATTAATATGCAGCATTGGCAGAATTATACTGCTGAGGAAACCAAAGTACTTGAATAAAAGCCTGTCCCACTGCCACTTTGTCCACCACATAGCCAGATGTGATTTGTTGTGGGCTTGTGTGGTGAGTCTGGTGACTGCCAGAGCTGTGGTTGTCATCACAGAACCATGCAGGGAAGCTAATTTATATGTTTCTCACGGTATCCTTACTTGCGTGGGCTTTATTTGTGTTCGCTTTGTATGTTCATCACAGCATCCTTACTTGTGTGTGCTGTAATTGTCAAAATGCAGCACTAACACATACACCTGCATACTTGTATGTGTTACACCTATGCTGGGATACACAAGCATAACTTGGGGGAAGGGGGGGGGCAAATGCACCCCCTCCCCAATGTTTTTTCTACCATTAGTTGTTTTTGGCTAATGAGTTGAAGAAGGGCAAATATAAAGAATTGGAGTGAGAGTGGGGGTAAGGAGTGTATGTATATTAAGGACTGAAAAAAACCAATATTTCCCTTTCTAACCTAACTTCCTCATACATTAAAGTACCTAATACCCATTGTGCATTTTGCTCCACTCATTATTATAAGCCAAGTTATGCTGATGCTGGCATACAGAGATGGCTGCTTTTGCTTCATAATGCCACATATTCCGTTGAGAAACATGGACTACTTTGCTTCTAGAAAATGCTTTTAGACATTTTTTTCTGTGTGATTATGGTGCATGTGACCCTCTCCAGTAGCAATAGCAAACATACAGATTTCATTTGAATGAGGGAGGTGTGATAAGGCAACTTCATGGGACAGGGTCCTAAATGAGAACCTGATAGTTCCTCAGCTAATTCTCCACATATTATGCAACCCAAAGACTCATTGCAATCTTCATAAGAGACCATCATTTGTCTCTGTCTTGAGTAGGATTATTCCATTCCACCTTCTGCTCTCCTATTTCCTGAAACTTAATATTATCATCCCATTTATGTCAGTGTCTTACAATGTGTCTCTTTCTTTCATCTTCTCCACAAGTACCCTGTGTGCATATATGTTTTTCTCCATGTACATTACATGCCCCACCAATGTCGTCTTTGACTTGACCACCTGGGTAGTTTCTGGTGCAGGTGTAAATCACAAAGCTCCTCATTATGCAGTTTCCTCCAGTCCCCTTTTACTTACTTCCTCCACCTTAGCAAGCAACCACATTTCATGCCCACATAAGACAACAGCAAAATGATATTTCTCTGTATGTGGATGTTGTTTGAAACCTGTCGTATCCATAAATTAATTACATGGCATTCACCACAAAGTGGTTTGTAGAGCACTCTTATTTTAATTGTTGTTTTTGATCAATTTTTTTTCCTTTTTCAGGGTGAAAACAGCCATGACTCAGTTTTCTGATGCTTGATGGTTGTTGTGGTAATACTGTTGTAACATTTTTATCAGCAATCTCTATGTACTGCTACATAGTACAAGTTGTGAAAATTGACATGTTCTCTAATTTAGTGTTAGAATTTTTTGGCACAGAACCTGAAATTAAATAAATGCTGTATTGAATGTGCATACAAATTTGGAATTGATTCATTGTATCAGGTCTACTACAAATATTATACAAATGGAGTGACACCATCACAGCACGTATGGGCCATTGATTAAATCCCAGACTTGTGTTTTGAAAAATACACATCATCATCAGGGAACATTTATGATTCAGGAAGTTGTATTGCCAGTGCCTACATGGTGTTAGTTGAAATGGTAACAGTAGCTAGAGACAGTGGAACAGGTTTTGTTAAAAGAAGGGTGTGTATGTATATATATGGGCACAGTATTTTAATTCAAATAATATGTACATATTCTATATTGTGTGTGTGTGATTGCCCTTAATTTTAGTAAATCTTGAAAGTAATCGTGTGGTTGTGATCCCAAAATATATAATTATATTGATAATGTCTGTAACCAGGAAGTATTTTAGGTCTTCTTTCTTCAGTTTCTTGGAGAGGCAAGATGTGAAACTAAGTGTATGCACTTGTTGGAAAAAGAATGTGGTGTTGAATATTGTGTTTGTAAAAATCATACTGTGCCTCCTGTAATGTAGTTTACCCAGTGCGGCATTTTCATTCGTGCTTAAGTTGCCCTTAATGTTATAGTAGATTTCCTTTAGGGTGATTCCCCGGCGTCTGGTTTATATATGCCGACGTTTCGGAACCTTCTATCAGTTCCATCTTCATAGGAAGAGGCACCTCTGCCTATGAAGAT
>JGI24697J35500_11274854_pt1 | contig 10809 bp, 16 predicted proteins | sample TergutMp193P1_FD_35500 | JGI IMG/M metagenome (IMG submission 35500) | reverse complement strand
AAGATTTATTACCTACAATATTGATATTTTTGCCCCATTTTGTTTGCGTTTTTTTTTTTTTTGATATAATTAAAATAGGTTCTTATTGAGCGGTCTCATTAGTTTCCGCTTTTGCTCAAATGTAAATTTGGAGTGTTTGATTATGACAAAAAAGAAATTACTTATTGTGAGTATTGTTATTGGGGTTCTGCTCGTCTTTAACACTATCGCTGGAATTCTATTCTTGGTTGATAAATATTCTCCTAAACCGTTAGGCTGGGAGTATGGGATTGAAATTACTAATGTTGAATGGAGTATTGAAAATTGGCAGGATGGTGACTTTGATGGAGATTCTACTCCTTATTATTTTTGTGATTTTCAATTCAACGGAAAAATTAAAAATAATAATAGGGATGATGCTCACATAGAATTCACTGTTTTATTTTCAATAAACAATCAAAAAGTACTGGTTGGTGGAACAACGATTTACTTTGATGTCAAATCTAACAAAACTATACCGGCTAATTATTTATCCACAGGAATAATGATTTCCAGTAGAACCCCTATCATCAAGGATGATATCAATGGGATTTGGATTATGAATTTTATAGTGTTGCGAAATGATAATCTAATTGAAAGATAAACTAAATCCCGTTTTCCCATACAGTCCCCTGTAAGTCAAACATCCCATACACTCCAGAACTTGGTTTTTTGAAAAATAATTTTTCAATATAAAATGGGTTTAATCTTTGCCTATTAATTTGTTTTTCAAAACGGATACTTTCCGAGTTTTCATAGACTGTTTTACACACTAGATTCCATGATTTGTTATTTTCGCTCCATACTATATTAAAATTCATTTTTGCTAGTGGAGTTACATAATCATTTTGTCCCAGTGTAACTTCTATTATCTCTCCTGCAAAATTTACTACATATCTAAAAGCAGACACTGCTGATTTGTACGCTTTTATGTCTATCGCTCCTTGCATAGTTGTAAATTGAAAAAATAGTTGGTTAATTTGGTTAGCGTCACTTGTAGGGATAATAAACCCAAAAGAAAAAGAGAAATTCAAAAGCCACTTATTCTCTATTAAACTTATGTTGGAATCTGGAATATCACTGCTTATTCCTATTCCATTAGTAAGCCATCCAGGTGAATTCCACCAAAGATTAGCCCCTGAATCTATTTCTGTCACATTGCTAAACTCAGTACCGTAGACACTCCTAGTCCGAACCACCTGGTTGGTGGCTCCTGAATTGTGGTCAGAGACAAATAGATTTTTGACAATTTTATCATCCACCCAAATACCTTTAACAAATCTACCATCAACAGAAACCCCTTTGGTACTCCGTGAATATTTTTGTTTAAGCAGAGAAAGCACATATTGACCCAACGGATGATTAGGGTCATTCTCAGGTGCATACGGTTTTTTGGCAACATTGATACCCATCGCTAAATCTCTATCTACCTTACCACTTACAATATCTTGCATCATTTTGTCTATTGCATTCTTCATCTCAATACTCCATTCGTACGGTTTTGTTATTGATACTCATCACATTACCAAACTCATCTTTGCTAATTCCGCTTGTGGTATATTCAACAACTGTTGTACTACTTGCACTATTATCTAAAAGTGTTCTAGCATTCTTGCTTTCTTGTGCCAACTTACAAAGGCTCGCAATTTCTACCATAGACTGAACGGGTATATTCTTACCTCTTAGAGCATTGAGTTGTTCCAACTCCAAAACTTCGCCAATAGCCCCGCTCGCCTGTACTTGTACTCTATACAACGGCAAAACAAATTTACCACTGCTAAAAGTAATCAGGTTGTCACTCTCAGCATCCGTCCAGTAATCGTTAACGCTATCCCCTTTGTCCATAATCTCTAAGGAGCAATCAGCGACACTCGCATTACTCAAATCTAACCGAATGTAAATCCAATAGTACTTACTCCCACTACTCGGGGGTTCCACACTCCAACTATGCGATGTCTCACTATACACCATATACCCATAAATCATAGCAAGACCTTGTGCAATACTTAGGCTCGCATTGCCACCATTGCTACCATTTGTCTTTGTGAGTTCAAAATTGAGTTGCCTATCCGTTGGTCTAGGTTTGAGATAGTTCTCATTGGTACTACTATCACTAAAAAACCCGCTTTGTAGTAGTACGACATCCCTACCTAGCAAAAACCTAAACATCTCGGCAAACATACTAGGTACTATGGTGTTTTGTTGCGTGTCTTTATTCCCATTGCCCATTACTATTAATTGTGGCATATTTATCTCCTTTGAGTTGTAGTTTGTATTGTTTTGTTGTATAATTGTGGTATGTTAAGAAAAAAAGAAGCAACTATATTAAAATTCTATTTCCAAAAACATCAACAAAATAAGATTCTATATACCACCTATGATGAACTTATTGACAATAATTTTGATTTGCAGGTTGTTGAATACTTAATCAATTTAGAATATTTGGACTATGTGGCACACCCTAATACTGGCAATATTTTTCATCACACAAGAATAAGTCCAGAAGGTCAACTTGCTTTGTACGAATACAACAATAAACCAAAATTTCATTTCAAATTATTCAATGGTATCCGTGATATTATTTGGCTCGCAATTGGTGCTGTTATTTCATCTATAGTCACTTTCCTTATCAGCAAGTATCTTTCTTAACTCTACAAGCAATTCTATCGCTTTTATATATTTATCAAAATTAGATGGGGTTCCTTGTTTTCTACTTGCCTCCATATGCCCTACCCCATAAGATATATAATCAAATAGTATTTGTTCTAATGCTTGGTTAGGATTTTCTTTATATAAATCTATAAAATCTTGCCTTGACTGTGAAACTAACATAGACCATTGCTCGTTTAATAATTTATAATCCGTTGTATTTTTATTTTTTATTTTCATTATCTATCTCCCCTTAATCTCAGTATAATTCGTGCGTATTTTTCCAAAGATGAGTGTCACAGTCTCACTGTCACTACTCTCCTGCCTACCCGTGTAAAGACTACTGAGTATATACTTTTCTTTTTCATCATCCGTATCTTCCGTCCCCTCATCCCCACCGACCGTAAACACCTTGTGTACAATCACTACCCTATCTCCTATCTCTAAACCTTGTATCAGTCTATTATCCTTACGAGTGGTTATCTTTACATAGTGATTGAACTCATTGTAAGATAACTTGTTTTGTGCTACTTCTTGTTGTGTTATCTTGTTATTAGCAATAAAGATTGGCTTACCCGTGTTAGGCTTACTAGGGTCGTTCGCTTCTTCACTGTTGGCTGGATCTCTCTCCCCACTGTCTATCCTTTGTTCATACTCTTCTACTACAAGTTTATATAAATCAAACCGTCTTGGGTTGTTTTCATCCGTCACAATATCCCCATCTATGGTAAGGTAGTATCTTCCTAACTCTTGTTTGTCCATATCGTACCATTCTTCCATTGGAATGCTTATGTCTTTGTCTTCACTATCTTTCCCTTTAACTGACCACTTAATAGCATACGGCTTGGCAATTAGTTGACATACCGTAGATTTGGGCGGAGTTGTCTCACTGTGGATAATGCTCATACTGGCAACATTCATTTTGATGATATCCTGCGACTTCGTATTAACAAACACCCGTATCCGTACATACGCCAAAATGTCTTCAAACACAATGCTCGCCTGCAAAACTATCTTGTGACTATCAAAAAGCCCTAGTATCCATTCTTGTAGATTAAACGAATTATCATTGTTTGTCCAAATTTCATTACCCGCATTTCCACTGGTTATGATATACAAAGGCACTCTTCGGCGTTTGTCTACGGTGGGATTACCATTGCTATCCTTTGTACCTACAAAAGTATTTTTAAGTATCCTTACAATCTCACTGACCGGCTCATACGGCCGAACCACACCTGTTCCTTGTCTATCTGCTCTGTATGGATTGAGAATGTCTGTATCTAGTAATGACAACAAATTGTTAAACGACATCGTATGTTGCTCATTGTCTACGGTCACAACTACTCCACTGAATATCTCTACACTGTCATTAATAATACTGACTAAATCCCCACTCTTGGTTGTGGTCGTACCGACAAAACGAAGTGTACTATTGTCATTGGTCAAATAGTCGTTGATGATATCATAACTCGCAACAAAGCCACTATCCACAAGTGCAAGCGTGTCAAAAACCGTATCCGCTTGCTGTTCAATGGGTAACTCCATTATTCTATAACTTTTCCAACGCATTTTAAACCAACCCCATTTTTACTTGTTCTTTGTAGGTAACGATGACTTCTATATTATCCGTTCTACCGAAGTCAAAGAGTATCTCATTCTTGCCCATTTTAATGGTGATAAAGTTCTCAAACCTTGTCCCTATCGCTTGCTCTCTGGTCACTATCTCTTTTGTACCTATCTCATTGCCTTTTTCATCTACGCTCGTTATATAGGCTTGTTCATTTCCTTGCTCACTATCTACTATCAATCTCTTGCTATCTCGCAGTTTGTTTGCCCCTGCCATCCATTCGGCATACTGCCTTGTGCCATCTGCATAATACGCAACCCAAGCACAACGATTGAGAACATCACCCGTTCGGTTGGTTACTTCTACCCTACAACTGGTCTCATCATTTTCGTTGTTGATGCGTAATCCAATCTTACCCGAACTATAAAAATAAAATGGATAGTAAAAAGGTAAAATCGTAGCATCATCTTGTATCCCCATTAGCGTACTAGATAAAATATTATCTCTTTGCCACTTAGCGGTCAAAAAGTGAAAGGATACACTGCATTCAAAGAGTCTGTGTGTCCCTTTTGTTGCTATATCTACACTGACAAATGCACACCGTTTGTACCATACTTGCATTAGTTGTGTGTTGGGTAAGATTAATCCTTGTGGGTCATAGCACAGTTGCAATCCGTTGGGGTCTGAGGTAAACTCATTGAACATTCGTATGTGTCTATGATTGGCAAACAGCATTGTGCAAGACATCGTTCCGCCTTGTGGACTTCTACCGTCTACCGCAAAGTTGCTACCCACTTGTGTAAGCGTAACATCATCCCCATACCCTACAAAAGAATTAAAGTCATACGCAAAGCAGTTGAAGTCTAACCTAATTTGCTTTGCCATCAAATCCCAAATTTCACCCTTGCTGTTTCTGAGCCATAGTGTTCTCATAGATACCCCTATCTCTTAATCCTACTTCCCCATTTTTCATTCAATGCATCCGATAGAGCATTGATGACTTGCGGATTGTTGGCGTAACCTTTGGCATTGTTGTTAGCATTGATATTCATATTATAATTAACCGTTCGTTCACTTCGCTGGGTCGTCGTTCGGTTTATATTAGCACTCATTCCGCTATATGCTTGCAAACTACCCGTTGCGTTATGAATATTCCCAACCGTATCCGTTGCCGCTCGTTTGGCACTGCTAAGCCCTGCTATTAATGCTGTAACTCCTGCAATCGCTATACCTATACCGAGAGGTCCTAACCACGAGTTTTTGAAAAACATTGCCGCTACACTTGCCGCAGTGGTAGCAATAGATAAAATGGCTAACGCTTTGGCAAATCTATTCATCTTAACCGTTCCATCTTCATTGGTGGCATTCCAATCCCTAATGGCATTATCCATACTTTGGAACATACTTACTAAATTGGTTGCTGTACCCAAAATAATCAGTGCGTCGGCTCTTGTTTGTTTTACCTGACTCCCCCACTCCCTTAGGCTATTGGTATTTTTCTCATTAGCTTGGGTACTTTTGTCCATCTCTTCGGATAGACTAGATAAACTAATAGCACTACTATTGGCTCCACTACTAAGGTTATTTAACTGTCCATTTAATGCAATGACCGTGTATCCTAACTTTTGTTTGGTCTGCTCTAGCTTGGCTACTTGTGTCTCATATTGACTAGTGCTAATCGCTCCACTATCTAATTGAACTTTAAGTCTTGCTTGGGATTGGGAATAGGCTTCGGTTGTTTGTCTTATAATATCTAGTTGTTTTTGTAAATTGGCTTTTTTGGCAGTTAATAATTCCGTGCTATCCGCATCATACTTTTGGGCTTGGATGATGGAACCATACTCACTTTTTAGGTCTCGCATAGTAGATTGCAACTGTCGCAAGCCTTGTATATCTCTACTTATGTCTATGGTTGCCATAAGTTATCTCCCATTCAATTTGTCATTGATGTTGCCGATTACATTCTCTCTTATCTTATCATCAAGTCCTTTTAATTGCCTTTGAGCGTTATTGATAAACAATCTTGCCCCTTGTGCCGGCTCGTGGTTCTTTCTACCCCGTTTGCGTTTTTGACCTTTGTACGACATTCTGCCTATGTTCAAACTGTTAGCAATCGCTTGGTAAGGTTGTCCGTTTTTATCATACCCATCATAGAATATCTCCTTGCCGTAACTATTTTGGTTTTGGGTAGACTGTATTGTAAGACTACCTACAAGCCCACTTGTATCTTGGGGAGTGGTTCGTTTTAATTCATCATATACACCCTGTGCCATTTCATCTATGGTATCTTGGGCTATTTGTATTGCTTCATTTGAACCATCATCTAGGGCTTTGATTAGGGTGCCTAAGGACTGTATGCTTCTACTAATTTCCATAAATCACATTATCGCTATCATTACCAACGGTCACCACTTCATCTATTATCTCTGTGCTATTGCTAAGTTCCGCTATATCACTTGTCAAATGGATTAGGTCATAAATAAGAGACATATCATAATGGAGCATTTGCCAGGCATTGAGTCTTGCTAGACAATACACCATCTCGGTCGTAAAATCACACTCTATTTCTTGGTTCTCGTTTTTGAAGTTTTTTTTTGCGTTAGTTTGGAGGGTAGCAGGGATTGGATGCACTCCATAATCTTGGATAGTGCTGGATTGGTTTGCTCAAACCAATTGAGGTCAATATCTTGTACAATATCATCAATATGCCGTATATTAGGCGATTCTCCGCTACTTATCATACTTGCGACAATAAGTATCAACTTATCCATAACGCTCGCCATACTCGCTATATTGGGCTGTATCTTGGCTAATTTACTGTCAATGGATTGTTGCTCTATAATCGTTAGATTCTCGTAGTTTTTGTACTCGTTTTGTAAATTCTCAATGTCTTGTACAACGGTTTGCCCACTTGCTATTGCTCCAAAGAACTCACTCAATGCTTGCCCCAAACAATGTCCTGTTAGGTCTTTGTACCGTAGGTAGGTCAGACCATTGGATACGAGCGTTATGGTTTGATTGGTCTCACTGTTTTTGAGTTTCATTAGCATTATAATACATCCTCCATAGGTGGCTCGGTTGTCTCTATCTCATGCAACAACTCCCAACTGGGGAATTGTATTCCTTTGGTGAATTTAGCATATGTCGCTTTGTGTCGTTCACTGTTGGTTCTAAACATTGTGACCGACCGTTCCACACCTTGCAAGTCCATATAGGTTACGGGGTTGATGGTCAAGTTGAGAGTTACATCCGCAATACTCTTGCCATCGTTGGCTTTGGCAATAAAATTGGAGATGCTTATTGTTGCATCAAAAATGACTGTACAGTCTATACTCTTGCCGCTTTGTCCACTAATACTCACTTGTTCTTCGTATTTGAATGCACAATGCGGAAGCTCTACATCACTCCCATAGATTGTTCCATTGTTGGTCACTTCTACATTCGCTAGGTATTGTAAGGCTTCTATGGGCATATCCGTAACCCTAATTGTTCCCGTACCTGTTGTGGGACCAGTGAGCGTAATATAGCTAAGATTGTCATCGGCAAGGAAGCTCGTTATCTCATTGGATAGTGTAAGATTGACTTCAATCAATCCCTCAACCGCTACTCCATTAGGGTCGTAAGAGTTTTCGCTATCAAAGGCGGTAATATATAACTTTCGGCTACCTACCCTATAATTCCGAACGGGACTACTTCTAAATGCCTTTTTGCTCGTAGTTACTTTGACTTTATCGCTCATATTCATTACTCCTTATGCCATTTGAGAGCGGGTACAAACTCATTTCTTATGTCCTGTGGGTGTATCCTAAAAAACCTTATCTATGCTGTACACGAGTTGTGTCATCTTTTTTGTGCCATCGGTTGGGTATTGCTTACTTTCGTCTATGAAAGAAATTTGCCAGTCGTGGTTTTGTAAATTGCCTAGCAAATCATCCATATATTGTTCTGCTATCATTTCGTTTTGCTCCGTTATGGTTGCTATATAAAATGTCAACGAATAACTTACACTAATCCATCCGCTACGGTCATCCGCTCTCAGTGGACTGCTTGCTGTCTCTCGGTAAATGACAAACATAGTTAGTCCATCTAGGTTCGCACTATCTGCAAACTGGCTGCTTTCTGCGGAATAGTATAATGGTTGTATAGCATTGTTTACTTGGCTTTGATTCGTTATTTTTCTACCATCTTGGAAGTTGGACAAATCTAATATATCTTGCAAATCTTGCTCGGATTGTTTCTTTAATTGATAGTGATTCATTCGTCATCTCCAACGAACCAATCCACACTGACACTAGTACTCTCATTGTCCATCCGTTCGGTAGCTAAAACTTTTAAGTCGGTCTTGTTATGCTCGTACTCATCGGGCTTGCCAACTATGACATAAGTGCGGTTATGAATAACACAAAATAATGTATTAACTGTTTGCTCGCCGTGTTTCCATAAGTCTAATAGTCTCTTGTTGTAGTTAAGATAGATGACCACACTTGCTTCATTTTTATCTTGGATATCTATATAAGTCAACTTCTCACTAGGACTTGTATCCCTTATAGAACACCACAACTTATTGCGAGTATTGATATGCCTACGGATATTGCCATCGTAATAATAGATATCTGCCTTTTTATCCTTATTGGGTTTTTTGTTCATCAAAACTGCCATCTTTCACTACTCCATTCTCTACTAATTTAACCGCATCTAATTGTAGACTAATCATTCTACTAGTAAGACTAGTTTGGTACATTGGGTTTTGAACAAACCCTAATTCTATTTGTAGCATTAATCTCGCCACACTTTTGGCTAAGGGCGGGATAGGGGTTTGGTCTTGCCATTTTATCCCTGTACCAGATTCAATGATGGCATCTATCTCGGCTAGGAGTTGCTCAATCTCCCCGCTCTCATCACCATCTCGCTTGACGGATACTAAGGCTTCCTCTATGGTCAATATGTGTTTTGGTTGTTCATCCATACCCTAACCCCTTAGCAACTTTTGCCGTTGTTCAAGTAGTTCAATGAAGTTCATTATCACGGCTAGACTTTGGTTGAGATTAGATTTGACCTTTTCGTTGGTTGTCGTTGCTATCTCTTTAAGATAGTTCTTTTTCTTATCTTCCAACACTAGGATTTGCTCTAAACACTCCGCAGGCGTCATTGAAACATTGCGAGCATTGAAGTTTATTTTGTTTATCTTGTTCGTTAGTGTTTTTACCCAAGCCGTTAACGCCGCTCCGCCTGCTGTTAGGAGCGGGGTTATGATGGCTAGTAGTATTGCCCAAATATCCATTGTCTCTCTCCTACGGTGTTGGTTTGGTTTCTTTGTTGTCCATTGGTATACTGGCTCTATTCTTAGTGATACTTGTACTTATGCTATCGGTATAGTACCCATCACTAGAACCTACAAACTCCAACCATATACGGTATCTTCCTATGGGTATGTTTTCAAAAGTCTTGTGAATGGCAAGAGTTGTGTATACCGTACTTGGACTTCTATCGTAACTAAAACCATCTTGTTGACTAAAACTATAAAAGGGATTTTGTGGTAAGGTTAGGTCTACTGGTTGAGGGATTTGTGCTTGCTCTTGTGTTTCACTATATTCTAGTCCTACAAAATAGTATCCCGTACTTGCACTGCTCGTGGTAGAATTAAGCGTTCTTGTGAGTACTGCTGTAAAGTCTATATTGACATCCCCTTGCTTGGGAACGGTTACATTCCCTACCACAAAACCATCGGCAAAGGTGTTATTGCCATTACCCGTTGGTAAGGGAGCATAACCTATGCTTTGGGCTTCTAAGATATTGACTACTGGGGTTGCTTGGTCTATTACCTGTTGTTGCAACTCTGTTATTTGTTCTTGTAGTTGGGGTATGATAGTGCCTACTTGGTTTTGCAAGTCTTGGATATCGCTTTGTGCATCATTTATTTGTGCCGTCATATCTCCTACCGTAGTACTTAGTGTATTGATTTGCGTTGTGTGATTATTCAGTGTTCCTTTGTCTTGGTAGGACATTAGACCGCTTGTATTCGTAGTGGATGACGGTATTTGCGTGTACTCTACTGTCCTGTCTCCACGAGTTAGGATAATGTCTTGCGTTCCCTCATCAAACGATATACTCACTATGTCGGCATTTTGTAAGACAGTTATGTCGCTTGTGCGAGCGACCGTATCGTCTACGGCAAAGGTTGCATTGGTTAGGGTTAGACCATCTCCCGCTTGGTAGCCTCCATTGCCTCCGCCACTTCCGTTGGCAATAAGGGTATCTAGTTGGTCTATGATAACATTCCCACCATCCAATAGGTCGGTGGCTCTTTTTTTCGTGCCACCACCTAACTTAGAGAGTCTCTCTATGATTGCATTGGTATTATCTAGTAAATCACTTGCCATAAGGTTATAGTGTTCCCTCATCTTCCGCTGGTTTAGGCTTTTGTTTGTTTCTTGCCGTAGTACGGTCATCTAGGGTAATAAACGGACTATATTCCCCTTTGTTCTTAAATCTCTTGAACTTGCCCGCTCTGAGTGGTTTGCCATCTACACGCATAATAAATCTATACGCTCTTTGGTCGGTCAAAAACTCAACAT
>JGI24697J35500_11274855_pt1 | contig 10810 bp, 11 predicted proteins | sample TergutMp193P1_FD_35500 | JGI IMG/M metagenome (IMG submission 35500) | reverse complement strand
CGGGGTTTCATGCTATTGAAGAGAGGATAAGGTCGGGGGGGGCTTGCGGGCCGCTGCTTGTGGCAAAGGCGGGGCCGCGGGCGAAGGAGATTGTTTCGCTTGCGGTTGAAAAAAAGATTCGGCTTGAAAGGACGGGAACTTTCGATTTGGACGGTCTCGCTCCCGATAACAGGGGTATCGCCCTTCAGGTTGAAGACGACGATGGCCGCGCCGACATCGATCTTGAAAATTTCATCGCCGGACTTGGGGAACGCCGCGACGTTCTTGTCCTCATCCTTGACGAAATTACAGACCCGCACAATTACGGCGCCATCCTGCGCTGCTGCGATCAATTCGGCGTAGATTTGGTTCTTGGACGAAACCGCCGCAGCGCAAAACACGCCGATGTCATTTCCAAAACATCATCGGGCGCCGTGTCCTGGGTCGCTCAGGCAGAAACTCCCAATCTGGTACGCGCAATGGAAGACTTAAAAGAAGCCGGCTTCTGGATTTACGGCGCCGACATGGAAGGCGAGCCTGTTTACAAAAAAGATCTGCGCGGCAGAACGGCGCTTGTTCTTGGCAGCGAGGGAAGCGGCATTTCGCGTCTTCTGCGCGAACGCTGCGACGGCATGGTAGGGATACCCTCGTCAGGCAGAATTGATTCGCTCAATGTGTCGGTAGCGGCTGGGGTGCTTTTGTATGAGGTGCGCCGTCAACGCAGTTGACGAAGCAGCATGAGGGTGAGGAGGCGGCGTTGAGGGAATTATCGCTTTCCTGTCAACTTTATTTTCCTGATTTTCTTCTATTGCATTGTTTACACAACATTTGACAATTTGTGGCGTTTGTTTTACCGCCGGAATGCCACGGATCGATGTGATCGCCTTCCATTTCCTCAAATTCAAAATGTTTTTTACAATTAGAGCAAACGCCCTTCTGCCGTTCATACGCTTCACGTTTCATATTATCTGTAAAAGCGCGAATATTTAGATTTTTTTCCTCTTTGTCAAGAACGTAAGAGTAAATGCCTTTTTTATTTCCAACATCGTCATCCTGCATTAAGCGTGCAATTTCTTTTTCCAATGCTTTAGGATCAAGGTTTTCATCTTTGAAACGGTTGTAAAGAACACCCCAGTCAACGCCTTTCATTTCTTTGCGGTAGCTGGGAAACGTGCTGTTTACCCATGTAATGACATTTTGAAAATATGACCACAATTCATTTGCGGTATGGTCTTGCTGGTGTTTCGACATATAATCTTTTATGTTTCCGGCAGAAATCCAGTCAAGGGCGGTTTGTAAATACTCCTGCCTGATAGCCGTTCCCGTCAAATATTTGCCGCCGATTTTATAAGCATCGCAATTAGTTTTGCTAAAATGCTTTTTCGCGTCACTGAGCCACGTTCCAGTATAGACGGCGTTCCTTAATTCCTGCGGCGTTAGTACCGCTCCGGCGATATTGACAATTTCAAACCATGCCAGTTTCTCCGAATCGTTTCCTTCACAAAAGTAAACCATGAGCTCATAGTTCAAGATTTGTTCTTTTTCGTCATTGTTAAGATTGTTGAAAAAGTGGTAATCTATTGAAAATTTATTTTCTACATATTCACAAATGCTGATTGTGCGCTGTTGACCGTCAAGCACTTCAAAAGAGCCGTCCTCGTTCTTTACCTAATACATAACGTTTAAGGGATAGCCTTTACATACCGTGTCAATAACCGCATTGCGCTGTTCGTCTTTGTACACAAACTCACGCTGATATTGGGGGCGTATGTTTAATGTGCCGTTATAGCCGATAACGCCTTCTTCATCGGAATTGCTGTAGCCGTTCACGAGGTCGCGGATTGGTATTTGGTGAAGTTCTATTTTCATTATTTACTTCTTCCTTTTGATTAAAATACGGGCGTATATTTCTTTTCCGTTAATTTTGAATCTATGCCCATAATACGGATTATCTTCAACATATCTATCAATACCTATAATATCAAATTGGTCGGGATTATATTTGTCAAGAAATGTAATGGGAACACCAATAACACCATCATAATCCTTGGGTATTTCCTCGGTTTTATTGATATTAATTGCATCGTAATTATCATATTTGGGATATTCCGTAGAATTATAAGATTTGTATAAAAATAAATCTTCATGGCGTTGTTTATAATCTAAATTGGTTAACCAGCGAACACCTTTAACACGAATATATTTAATACCGTTTTTATCAACACGATAACCGGCGGCATCAAGCGGATAATAATCAGGCACGCGAAACTCACGATCCCCGCTGTGAATACTTATGCCAAGCCATATTTTATTTTCCTTAACAAGCAGAAAAACTTCTTTATACGTAATTGCATTGATGTTGCCGATTATTAAAAACTGTTTTTCATATTCCATAAGCTGCGCGACATATTCTCTGAAAAGGCTGAAGGGCGGGTTGGTAACGACAATATCTGCTTCTTTCATTATTTCAATACATTCCTGAGAGCGAAAATCGCCGTCGCTGTTTAATCGCGTTAAAGTGTTTTTTTCGTTTTTCGCAAGAGAAGCGACTATATCCTGTAAACTAAACGACCTGTCTGTATATTCGTCTTCTGCTTCGTTAATGATAATTTTATGCGGCATTCTTGTCGTTTTGTGTTCTTCGCTTTCATGGTCGAACAATGACATTTGGGTATTGGCAATCGGCGACCCCGCATAGCAAGTCGCAATAAGCCTTTTAAGCCCTAATGAAGAAAATTTTAATGCGAAATACCTGAAAAAATTGCTCTCATACGGGTCGTCGCAGTTACAAAATACGGTTTTGCCCTTAAAATGGTTTGCATAATGTCTACATTCTTTTTCAATGTCGGTTATTTGAGTGTAAAATTCGTCCTGTTTTGCCTTGTTTGCCTTCTGCAAATCTGTATTCGCCATTGGTTTATTGTAACATCGCGGGGTTCTCGGGTCAATATAACATCCAAAGCTGAGGAAATTTCGAGAAAACTCAGTAAGCATAACAGTACAAGCAATGCGCGGCGCAAAGCCCGTAAGCGCCGATGTCTACGCTTTTACAGCACAGGCATTTGGGACGCTGATTTTTATCCTTGCCGCCCATTTCCAAACCAAACAGCTTATTGATTAAAGCGGCATCGATACACGCGCCCGGTTTTATCCCAAGTGAAGAATAATCTTCCTTTTCGGCGCAGCTTTGTATTTCCATTTCGGCGGCTTCGGCGCTTTTGGCCAAACCCGCCAACAGCCCGGAAAGACCGTCATCAATATCTATCATCCTCAGTTCATCTCTGCTTTCTTTAAACTCAATACGCTTCTTTGCTTCACGGTATTCATCGTATATACTGATAACAACCCGCCGGACAGAGCCCGCCAGTTCCTGCGCCAGCGAGTTGAAATTGCGCCGGTGAAAATCCCCGTCGGTAATGTCGGTAAAAATGATCGGATCGTACCGCCATATCACCCTCTCCGGTCCGATTTTCTGCGCCAATCTCTTTATAGCCGTCAAAACTTTCGGTGTTGGAACCATAAACGGCTCCAGTATGTCCGGGTAGCCGGTTAATGTAACCATCACATAGAAGAGAAAGCCCCGCTCTGTCAGTTCATCCGCTTTGGCAAGAATGTTCTTCGGTTCCCTCGTCCAAAAGACAAAAAGGTCTACCCCGTCTTCCGGCTTCATTCCCTCCGCCGCCGGAACCAGCGAGACGCGCTTAATCTGGCGGGCATTGAACGGGTTTGCCACATCAACAAACCCCGCTTTAACCCTCTCCATGAACCATTCAAACTGAAACCTCGGAATATCGCACCGTCTTGAAACACTGACAACCATGTGGCATTGTACCCGCTTGACACAACCGCGTCTATTATATAAAGTGAAATCTCCGGGGCTGTAGCTCAGTTGGCTAGAGCGCTTGAATGGCATTCAAGAGGTCAGGGGTTCAATTCCCCTTAGCTCCAGAAGAATTTTTGATAGTAAATAAATTTACTTTCAGTTTATTTCACTATCCATTTTATTTTGCAGATTCATCTGGATGTATTTGCGGATTTTAACGCGGACATCGGGATCGACCCGCTGAGTGAATAACAGGACATAACTTTTTTCGGCGCCGTCCATGCGGGAACCAAAGGCAATAGCCTCCACTTTAATAAGCATGCTTTGAAGTTTTATCTGAATATCTTTGGAAAGGGCGTTCTTTTTCAAATTCGGATCCACATCAAATTTGCATGAAACGCCTACGACGCTTATGTCTTTGATTATGCCTTTGATAAATTCCCCGTTATGCGGCATGTTTATGGTCGCGGTGGCTTCACGCTCTGTTGAGGCGCGGATATACTTGCGGCGGCCTTTGGCATTTACAGTTTTTAATGTTTCAACAATTACGTCAATAGATTTGCTCATATCATGTTTTAAACCAATAAATCCGCATGCTACGTGAAGTTTATTGATGTATTTTTCCTTCAGCTCTTCATTCGAACTGGAAGAAAGAACGCCTATTTTTAAATCAGGAAGGCTGCTTAAAATGCCGCTAATCCATTTTTCCCAATCCGGCTCCGATATTCCATCGTCAATATTTATAAAAATAATTGAATCCTGATATTTCTTAAGCGCACGCGCAAGGCGGGCATGATCCTTCGCGATATATACCTCATATTCCTGCTGAGCTAATTCCGAAATTACCTGATTCTGCACAGACCCTGTAGGATACAGAAAAAAAATCTTTCTGCCAGTAATATCCGACGCTGTATTCGTATCATCCATGATAAAATAATAGGATAAATTGAAATTATTGGCAAGTACGACTTGTTCGGGAACTGAAGTTTCCGAACAACTCTATTTTATTCAAAGCCTACCAGCTCCATTTCAAAAATCAAAAAACTATTGGCGGGAATTATTCCGTTTCCCACATCTCTGTCTCCATAGGCAAGTTCGGGAGGAATAATAACAAGCCGCCTTTCGCCAGGCCGCATATCAAGAACAGTTTCATCCCACCCCTGAATAACCCTGCCCGTCCCAACCTGGAATTCAAGCGGCTCGCCCCTCAAATCGGAACGATCAAAAACCATACCGGAAAGCAAGCGGCCTTCATAATTCACCCTGACGGTTCTTCCGCTCACCGGTTTATCCCCAGTTCCCTGTTTTTGAATAATGTAGCGGATACCCGATTCTGTCTGCAATGCACCGGGAAAATCGGCGTTTATTTTTTCTATATCAGCCTGCCGCAGAGCCCGTATCCTGCTTTCGTTTGCCGCAACAATCTGCCCCTGCAATCTGTCGAATGTTTCCTGATCCGCCCTGAACGCGTTCGCTGCCTGCCCGTTGCGGATTATCGTAACCCGCTCAATCCGGTCTCCCTGCCTTGTCGTGTTGACAATATCCTGACCTTGAACAACATAACCGAAAACCGTATGCCTTCCGTCCAAATGGGGAGTGGGAACGATTGTTATAAAAAACTGGCTTCCGTTTGTACCGGGGCCCGCGTTTGCCATGGAAAGGACGCCGGGTCTGTCATGTTTCATCTCCGCGACTATTTCATCGGGAAAACGGTAACCGGGCCCGCCCATGCCGTTTCCAAGCGGACACCCGCCCTGTATCATAAAGTCCTGAGGATCCCCGTTCGCTATTGAGATAACGCGATGAAAAGTCAATCCGTCATAAAAATGTTTTCCTGAGGCGGCGTTCATATTGCCTTCCGCCAGAGCTACAAAGTTGCAGACCGTAAGAGGCGTCCTCTGATATTCCAGACGGACTATAATGTCCCCGCGGTTGGTCGTTATCCTCGCAAAGAGTCCGTCACCGAGACTCTGCGCGTCAACCTTACCTTTACATACATTACACAAAATTAATGCTGCTCCTATCAATATACAAAATGATATTTTACTGATTTTCATATATTGATTGTAGCTGATTTAATTATTTTTGACAATAGATTTCTCATTATGCAGGAATATTGAATAAAAATATAAAATATGGTTAAATGGTGATAAGTGGGAATAAAGCCATGAAGAAAATAATTTTATGTATCTTGTTAATTGCCTTATCCTGCGGAACTGTTTTTTCTCAAAATACTGAAAATTGGAATTGGGGCGGAATTGTACGTGTTGATCCGTTAACCACAATATTGGAAGTTTTTGCAGGTTCAGTGTTCGGGTATCCGTCGTTTGGGATTATTGCTGATTGGGTTCCCTATGTGATGCCGTGTATAGGTATCCCCGTTGAAATGGAAGTTTCTACACTCAACAGCATATACGGTATAATGAGCGGCATTGAGGCAGTTCCGCTCAGGCATAAAGAAAAAAGCGGATTATATCTTTCCGCTATGGGAGGTTTATATTATATTTCTTATAAAATGGTTACATTTGGTTTAAAAGCAAGGATAGGTTATCAACTGGTAACAGATCGCGGTTTTGTACTTACCCCAGCCGTTGGAGTAAAATACCTTAGACGATCCGGCACTATCAATGATTTAGGATTTGATTTAATGGCAGGTATCGGCTTTGCCTATAAAAAACGTTAAACTGAATTTTTCAGAACTCTTTTGACCATCTAAAATATACCTTGTTTCAATAATATTTTTTACCGATATATCATATATGGATATAAATACGCCAGAATTGATAGACCAAGAAAACCCTGAACACTCCGCCGGCTTTTTCATCTCGCTGCCAAAACATAACAGAATGTGGGGAGTAGATTATCTGCTCATGGACAGTAACGCTTTCAATGAACACGAAAAGATAACCGATATGTTCAGCAATATTTGGAACGCATATAAATACAGTGTGTTGGAAAATATATATCTATAAATAATTTCATTCGCTGTTCAACTTGCTCTTGTAACAAATCCAGTCTATACTGAAAAATAATTATGACAAACATTCAATATAAAACCATCCGATCCGACCGTAAAAGTATAGCCCTGGTCATTGACAGCGAAGCTAGGCTGACTGTGCGCGCACCTTTTAACGCCAGAGAAAGTGAAATCACAAGCTTTATAAAACAAAAGAAACGCTGGATTATCGAAAAGCAGAAAAAAATATCGGCATTAAGCAATAAATACGCTCCGGTTGTTATTAAAAACGGCGAGAGCATTTTATTTCAGGGAAATAACTATACAATAAAAATGAGCAATGTTGCCAGAATTAAAATATCCGGCGAAAACATCATTTTACCCAAGGGATCAAAAAAAGAAAAAGTTGTATCGTGGCTGAAAAAAGAAGCAAAAAAATTGATACGGGAACGCCTTGATATTTATTCCGGTCTTATGGGCGTCCGCTATTCGGCGCTCAGAATATCCAGCGCGAGAATGCGCTGGGGTTCATGCAGCGGCAGGGATTCGCTAAGCTTTACATGGAGGCTGATCATGTGCCCGATACAGGTTATAGATTATGTCATTGTCCATGAACTCAGCCATATTACGCATAAAAACCACAGCCCCGCCTTTTGGGCAAGGGTAAAAAAAGTTATCCCCGATTTCAAGGAACAAAAAAACTGGTTAAAATCCAACCGGAAACTCATGGATATAATCTAAAATTTTAAAAAATAATTTGACAATTTATTTTTCTTTTCGTATATTGGACTTGTTCAGGAAATTGCTTATTTTCCGGACATCATTTTTAAATTTATTTATAAGGAGCCCGTCATGGCGCAACATCAATTTCAAACCGAAGTAAGCCGGTTACTGCATCTTATCATCCACTCCCTCTATTCCAACAGGGAGATTTTTTTACGGGAGCTTGTCTCCAACGCCTCGGACGCTCTGGACAAGCTCAAATACCTGACCGTCGCCGACGATGCCTACAAATCGCTCAATTTTGACCCGCGAATCGACATTTCCTTCAATAAAGAGGCGAAAACTGCGTCGCCTAAGGCGACGCTGACTGTATCCGACAACGGAATTGGCATGAACGAGGCGGATCTAATCGACTCGCTTGGAACCATCGCGCGTTCCGGCACAAGGGTGTTTCTGGAAAAACTCGCCGAGGACGCGAAAAAAGACTCGAACCTTATCGGACAGTTCGGCGTGGGTTTTTATTCGGCGTTCATGGTCGCTGAAAAGATCGAAGTGACAAGCCGCAAGGCCGCCGAGGACGCCGCGTGGAAATGGACGAGCGACGGCAAAGAAGGTTTTGAAATTGAGAGCGCCTCGCGCGACAGTCAGGGAACGACAGTGACCCTTTACCTCACAGAGGAGGGAACGGAATACGCCAACCGCTGGTCAATCGAAGACATCATCAAGCGTTACTCCAACCATGTCGCCTTCCCCATCTACCTTACATACGATGAAAAAGAGTGGGACGATAAGGGGAACGAAAAAAGCAGCAAGTCAAAAACCGACAGGATCAATTCCGGCACCGCACTTTGGCGGCGCTCTAAGACAGAGCTGAAAGAAGAAGACTATAACGAGTTTTACAAACAGCTCGGCCACGACAGCGATGAGCCGTTACACTACATTCACACAAAGGCTGAGGGAACTCTGGAATACTCAACACTGTTTTACATTCCGAAAAAAGCGCCCTTCGATTTGTACAATGTCGATTACAAGCCGGGCGTCAAACTCTATGTAAAACGCGTCTTCATCACCGACGACGACAAGGAACTGATGCCGGTATATCTGCGCTTTGTGCGCGGCGTAATTGATTCAGAAGACTTGCCCCTCAATGTAAGCCGCGAAATTCTTCAGCAGAATAAAATTCTTCTCAACATAAAAAACGCCTCTGTAAAAAAACTGCTTTCCGAATTCAAGCAAATGGCAGATAACGTAGCGTCCGGCTCAGACGAAGCCAAAGAAAAGTGGGAAACATTTATCAGTCAGTTTAACCGTCCGCTCAAAGAGGGGCTTTATCAGGACTTTGCCAACCGCGACGCGATTCAGGAAATCGTGCGCTTTAAAAGCACCGCCGTCGAAGGGTGGACAAGTTTCGCCGAATATGTCTCCCGCATGAAAAGCGATCAGAAGCACATCTACTACATAACAGGCGGCGATGAAAAAACCCTGCGCGCCTCTCCGCTTCTGGAAGCCTACCGCGCCAAAGAGATCGAAGTTCTCATAATGGACGATGAAATTGACGACATTGTAATTCCCACCCTGCACAGTTACCGCAAAGAGACACCCGGCACCGACGGCAAGACGGAGAGTCAAAGCTGGGAACTGAAAGCAGTAAACCGCGCCGGCGCCGACGAAGAGTTAGGTGAAAAGAAAGACAAGACCGCCGAGAAGGAAGCGAAGCCCGTCATTGAGAAAATAAAAAAAGCTCTCGGCGACCGCGTGAAAGACGTAAAACTCTCCCGCCGCCTTCATGATTCGCCGTCGTGCATAGTCGCCGACGAGAACGACCCGTCAATGCAGATGGCGCAGATGCTCAAGGCGATGGGACAGTCCGCGATGACTGAGATCAAGCCGATTTTGGAAGTGAACGGCGATCACCCAATTGTCGCGGGTCTTAAAAATATTGATGATGAGGAACGCATCGCCGATACTGCGGGAGTGTTACTCGATCAGGCTCTGCTGGTGGAAGGCATAAAACTGAATGACCCGGCGGATTTCGTGAAGCGGCTCAACCGTCTGCTGGCGAAGCAGGAGTCCACTTGACAACACTCTCCGATTTCAGCGTCCGTACCGGCGGACATACCGACTGGCTCAACATCACAGGCGAAGTGCAGAAAGCCGTCACCGCTTCCGGTGTGCGCGAAGGAATCTGCGTCGTCTTTGTTCCGCACACAACAGCGGCGGTAACGATCAATGAAAACGCCGACTCCGACGTTCCCCACGACGTTAATCTCGCGTTAAACGCAATTTCCCCCGACCGCCGCGAATTCCACCACAGCGAAGGCAATTCCGCGGCGCACACCAAATCAAGCCTCGTGGGGGCTTCGCTCACGTTAATTGTTACAGGCGGCAGGCTGCTGTTGGGAACATGGCAGGGGATTTGGTTTAACGAATACGACGGGCCCCGTACGCGCAAAGTTTGTGTGAGGGTGATGGGAGAGTGATCAATTTTTGCCTGTCATTTTAACATGAGTTATTGTGTTAGGTGAAAGTTTTTGGGTCAGTGTAACCCGGTTTGACAAGTACGTTGTCTTTATCCTTGACATATTCGTTGTATACGCCTTCCCATTCGGCAAAGGAATATTCCTCTACGGATACGGAGATGTACTTTTCCGGTTTTCCCGTTGTTTTGTTTATTATTCTCTTGATCTGTTCGGCAGCTTCCTGCAGCTGTTGTTTGGAAGGCCCGCTGATTGTTTTGATAACGATGTGCGGCATATCAATCTCTCCTTGTCTTTAATTTAAGGTAGAATTACCTATTTGTCCAGCTTCTCCCCATTACTCAATCACTCTACTGTGCGTTATCCAAAACCGTAAACCGCCGCGTGATGGCGCTGCCCTCACCGTCAACCAAAGTGAGGATGTGCGCGCCGGGCGGGGGCCGCGCTTCCATCTCGTGAAATGTTGCGGTCGAACCGAGGTAGTCTTCGTCAAGATGCCAGTAAATTATTCCCGCTTCACTGCGGTGTGCCGCCGAGAAAACAATTCTCCCATCGCGGCCGTCAAGTTCCCGTGGAACGTAAACCAGCGTTCCGGGTTCGGGGTTGAAGAGGGCAAGGTTATTCCCGCCGGTTAAGCCGGAGCCGGAGCCCTCTTCGGGCGGGAGGGGCCTGTAGTCGAGGTTCCATTTGCGGTAGTACCATTCCTCGGCGGGAGGAAGGACGAACCACTTCCTCTGCACGGTTTCTCCCGAGGAGCCACTCTCAAGTGTTACGCGACGATCCTCTCTCAGATTGAGAACAACGGTGCGGCAGTAGGGGCAGACGCCGGAGGCTGGCGCGTTTCTCGGCAGG
>JGI24697J35500_11274857_pt1 | contig 10857 bp, 11 predicted proteins | sample TergutMp193P1_FD_35500 | JGI IMG/M metagenome (IMG submission 35500) | reverse complement strand
CCATTGTAGGGGGCTCCGTTGCTGGCACGTTGATGGTAGGGCTCCAGCGGGGAATTTTCTCTAATGAAGCGGGGCTTGGTTCAGGGGCTCACGCGGCTTCCATGACCAATAGCCAAAATCCGACGGAGCAAGGCTATATTCAAGCCTTCGGCGTCTACTTGACCACCTTCGTTATCATTACCATTACGGCGTTTATGTTGATGGTAACGGGCGCTCCGGCCATGGCGAGCCAAATCGGGGGCGGCATCCAGTTGACCCAATACGCCATGTCCGCCTTGTTTGGGCCGGTGGGCAATTATTTGCTGACCCTCGCTATTTTCTTATTTGGCTTCAGCACCGTGCCGACGGCTTACTTTTACGGCGAATCCAACATTAAGTTTTTGACTCGCAATCCCAAAGCGGTGCCTGTGCTTAGGCTTCTTGTGATGGCGGTCGTCTTCTTCTCGGCTTTAAGCTCTTCAACTTTTATTTGGTCTTTAGTCGATTTAGGCACCGGCATAACTTCTACCATTAACTTGATCGCTTTAATTGCGTTGTCGGCGCAAGTTAAAAATGCCCTCCATTTTGATTACACCCATAAGAAATTAGCGAAGCGCCGCATATGAGAACGATCATTAATGGCTTTTTGATAGGGGGCATCCTCTTGCTGCTCGTGCTCATGGCGCCTCTTGAGTGGCGGCAATCCTCCGTCGTGAGGGCTTTGTTGCTGTTGGCCATCTATGGGATCAAACCTTTTATCTTAGTGCTTCCCTTTAAGCCCCTGCTTATTGGGGCGGTTATTTTCTTCCCACCTGTCCAAGCTTTCTTTTTAACGATGGTCGGCCTCTTTTTGAACATGTCCGTTGGTTATAGTCTCGGTAGGCGCATGGGGCTTGCCGGCATGCCTTGGGTCTTCAAATATCAGGAACGCTTGGGGCGCTTCAACAAAAGCATCACTAGCCTTTGCTTTTTTACCCGGTTGGCGGTGTTTCCCATGGATCCGATGCATCTGTTTTTCGGCGCTATGGGAGTGCCCTTTCCTAAGTTCGTTCTTTTGACGTATTTAGGCTTGTTGCCCAAAATTCTGCTTTTTCTCTTTTTAAGCGGTTTTTTTCTCCATCAGTAATCGACGGCACCTATAAATATTTCCCAGGAAATTCTATTTCCTAGGAAATTTCCCTAAAATATTCAAAAGCCCTCTAAACGAGGGCTTTTATTTTTGGTTTTGATAGTGGAAAACGACGAGTTGTGTCCGATCCCGCAAATCCAGTTTTTCTAAAATGGTGCTTAAATAGTTCCGGACGGTGCCGACGCTTAAGTGGAGCTGGTCGCTGATTTCTTGGTTGTTGAGCCCTTCGGCGACGAGCAAGATCATCTCTTCTTCTTTGGCCGTCACGCCGAAATCGCTATAGTTAAAGTCTTTGTCCTCTTGGACGAGAGTCGTCAATTTAGAAATGATGTCGTTGCCAAAGACGCTCTGCCCCGCTTTTACGGCTCGCAAGGCGGGCATGATGTTGGCGAAATCCTGCTTTAAAATATAGCCTTTCGCCCCGATGTTCAACGCTTTGACGATGTAGTCGTTATGGGAAAAAGTCGTTAGGAACAACACTTTCGCTTGGGAATCTATTTTAAGGATTTCAGCAGCCGCTGCCAAGCCGTCCATGACAGGCATCTGAATGTCGATGAGGGTCACTTCGGGACGGTGCTTCTTAAAAAGTTCCACGGCTTCGGCGCCATTATGGCCAGTCCCAAGGACAGAGACTTCACCGCTCGCTTCTAAAATCGTTTTAAGGGACATGACAACGATGGCGTCGTCATCAGTGATGGTAATGTTCATGGGCGCTCTCCTCCTATAGTCTAATTTTCTTTTGGCACGGTCATGAAGATCCGGAATCCGTTTTCGTAAGTGAAGCTGCAATAACCGCCTAAATTTTGAACCCGTTCTTCAATGTTTTGCAGCCCGATTCCCCGTTCTTTTTTAGCCGGAGCGGTTGTCCCATTGTCCGCAATCAGAAATTGATAGAGGGCGGGGTGTTCTTGCAGCGTCACTTCCAACTGGGTGGCGTCAGAATGCTTCGTCGCGTTGGTAATGGCTTCTTTAAGGACGGTGAGAAAACAGTATTTAACTGGATTTGGCACCGACGAGTTCAAATCGTAGCTGAGCTGAACGCCATAGGGAACTTCGGCTAAGATTTTTTTGATGGCTTCTTGAAGGTCCACGGCGTCGTCTTTCAAATCGTGGACGCTGCCCCGGATGTTGTTCATGGATTCCGTCAGCGTCTCTTGAAGTCCCGTTAAAAAAGGAAATAGCTTGTCGTCCCCATTCAAAGCTTGGAGCGCCCCGGTTTGCAGTATCGCCCGCGAAAGCCCGTGCCCCACATGGTCGTGGATGTCCCTCGCAATGCGGTTTCGCTCCTCCAATGTAGCTAAATGAACTTCGTAATCTTGCTTTTCCAACAGTTCTTTGTTCCGTTGCTTCAGCTTAAAGTCTTGCTCCGTATAAGTGTCCCGCACCGAGCGCAAAGAAGCGGCCAACGATTCAATCCGCTCCAATAATTCGCTTAGCAAGACGCCTGCCATCGCCACCGCCAATAGATAAATCAGGACAAAAAAGCCGTGGTTCCACGTTCGTTCGATTAAAACAACGGCTAAGAGCGGCAAATATTTCCTAGGAAATTGAATTAAAAAGTCGAAGATCATCAAAGGCAAGAAAGCGAATCCCACAGGAGAAAACCAACTAAAAAGCAAAGAAGCCAACGAGCAAAACAGCGAAAACGGCCGTTGCTGGAAATAAGCGTTCAAAAGAGTGAGGGTAACGGTGCCCAAAAAGACGATGAGAAAAGAAGTTCCCAGTTGTTCAGCCTGAAGCGACAAAGTCCCAAGAACCAGTAAAATGAGCTTGCTCCATAAATGTAATTTCACAATCGTTCCCCCTTGCCATTTCTTCTATTTTATTATATTATGGGTGAAATTGCCAGATTTTAGCCACACTAATGACAAATGTCACCTCCAAAGGTGATGATGCTCACTTATCCATGGCCTCTTTTGATGATATACTTACCTCAACAGCAAACATAGGAGGTTATGGACATGATGAAAACACAGAGAATTTTAGATTGGCTTTCTTGGATTTTAATTGGCATTTGGCTTATTGGTTTTGGGGCGTGGTGGTTCGAGGCTCCCATTGAATGGACGTATTTAGGCGAGGGCAGCGATCCGTTGGAGCTAGCCATCGGCCTTGGAATCATCGCTTTGATCGCATCTATTGGGCCGGCCGTTAAGCATGGCGTTCCTTTTATGCAGGCGCATGGCATGAAATTGGTAATGGGCGCTGGTATTTTTCTCGTCGCTTTCTTGGCCCAGTGGGGCATGAATGTGTGGCTTGACCAAGGCACGCTGCTTCGGCGGTTAACATCTAATTTAATCGTGATTGGAGTAGGAATTCCTATTTGGCAGTATATAAGGAGGCATCGCAGTGATCGTTAAAATAGAAAATTTAGTGAAGCGCTACGAAGAGGCGCTGGCAGTCGACCATTTCAGCATGGAAGTACGGGAAGGGGAAATCCTGGGGCTTTTAGGCCCCAATGGCTCGGGCAAGACGACGACCCTCAACTGTTTATTGGCGCTGCAACCTTACGATAAAGGCACGATTGAAGTGTTTGGGGAAAAGATGCAAGAGCGATCCACTCATTTGAAGCGGCGCATCGGCGTCGTTTTTCAAAATATCGCGGTGTTCGAAGAATTGACGGTGCGAGAGAACATTGATTATTTTTGCGGCCTTTACGTCAAAGACAAAAAAATTCGAGCCAGCTGCGTCCAAGAGGCCATCGAGTTCGTCCAGCTTCAAAATTATGAAAAAGCAATGCCGTCGAAGCTATCGGGCGGCCTTTTGCGGCGGCTGAACATCGCGTGCGGAATTGCCCATAAGCCGAAGCTCATTTTAATGGATGAACCGACCGTAGCCGTTGACCCCCAAAGCCGCGACTATATTTTAAAAGGGATCAAAAAGTTGAACCGAGAAGGGGCCACCATTATTTACACGTCCCATTACATGGAAGAAATCGAACAGATTTGCAGCCGCATCTTGATCATGGACAACGGAAAGCGGCTCGCCGAAGGAAGTTCCCAAGAGCTGAAGCAAATGATCAAAACCGGGGAGACGATCCGCATCGACATTTTGCATTTAGAAAAGTCTCACTTGCCGCAGCTAAAAGCGCTGGAAAATGTTTTTAACGCGACGCACAGCGAGGGCGTACTGACGCTTCGCTGCCTTCAAGGCCATCATAATTTGACTACTGTCTTGAAATATTTAGACGCCAACGACATCGCTTACGGCAGAATTTTGTCAGAACTTCCGACGCTCAACGACGTCTTTTTAGAATTGACCGGCAAACAGTTGCGGGATGAATAGGGAGGGCGCCACATGTTGACAGGCATCAAATATAGTTTTCTCAGTTCTATGCGCCATAAGCAGCAAGTATCCATGTCCCTGCTCGGCACCCTAGTAATGGCCACTATTTTTCGTTTCATGCTGTTGCCCCAAATAGAAAACGTGGAGCAAAACGTGCCCATTCCCGTCGCCGTCGTCGGAGGAGAAAACGCTTCTTTTTTGCAATTCTTGCAACAGATGCCTCTCGTGGAAATCAGCGCCATGGAGATGGGCGAAGCGTTGGAACAATTAGAACGGGAAGAAGTCATCGGGATTTTTGAGATGGAGCCGAGCCTGCGCTTGACTTTGTCCCATAATGGGAACCGCCAGCGGCTCTTGCAGCGGACAGCTGACTGGTATTTGCAGCAAAGCCAGGTGTTAGAGAAAATGCCAATAGATTATTTAGAAGCCGCGCGTTTCCAGTTAGAGGATGCTCCTTCTTTATTGTTATTCCAGGACACGGAAGAAAGGCTAGCCGGATTTTTGCTGACGATGATGTTCATGACGTTAGGCATCGTCCCTTTGACCGGTTCTTTGCAAGGGCTTTATAAAGTAGAAAAGATCACATCCAAAGCTTCAGGACTGACCGTTCGGCGCTTAGTGTCCGCCACTGAGCCGAGTGCCGTTTTCATTCAGGAGGTTATTGGCAGTTCTTTGCTGCAAACGGTCTTGAGCCTAGTGGCGGCCTTTTATTTTACCCTCGTTTTAAATATCGGCTTCGGCTCCTATTACGCGCTGACAGGTTTGCTCATTCTTGCAATGAACTTTTTTTGCATCGTTTCAGGAATGGCAATCGGGCTTTTTGTTCCAGGCAGCTTAAAAGTAAAAGAGGCTTTTGCCAGCTTGATGGGAATGTTTATGGGCGTGCAAGGAATGCTCAGCCTTCAAATGCAGCTTCCTCTTTTGCAGCGGTTCGATCGTTTCAATCCGCTGCTCGTATTTGCTGAAGGAAACATTGCTTTAATTAACAGCGAGCTTGACCGCTACTGGTATCTGATTGGCGTCAGTTTATTGGCGACGGCAGTTCTTGCCCTGATTAGTCTTTTCGCTGTAAGGAGGAAGTCCCATGCTGACCTTTAAGCTTTTCATCCGCATCATTGGGCAACATAAAAAAAACGTGGGAGCTTACTTTGCTATCATGGTGGCGGCGCTTCTCTTTATAGTTTTCAACGAGCCGACCGATGATTGGAACTACTGGGTTGAGCCGGTTTTTACCGTTGCGGTGGCAGACCATGACCAAAGCGTTCTTTCTCAACGTTTGAAAGCGCATTTAAGCGCGCATCATGAAGTAGGAGAAGCTTCCGACATAGGAAATTGGGTTGAAGATGTGTTTTCCCGCGATTTCAGCCATATTCTCAACATTCCGAAAGGTTTCGAAGAAGCCGTGCTTTCAGGAGCGGGAGCCGGCCAATTAGAAGTGCTGTTCAATTCCAGCCGCCTCGCCAATGCTGCGCTCAACGAACAAGTGGAGGCGTATTTTCGTATTTTAAGCGCCTATTTGGCCTCGGGGTTTTCTTTGGAAGAGGGGCTTCGCCAAACGGAAATCGCGCTTAGCCAAGCCGTCGAAATAAATTTTGTAAATACCGCCCAAAGCGCGCCGCGCGCTTATTTCTACTTTCGTTTCATGCCCTTTGCATTGGTTCTTCTCATCACGTTGATTTTAGGCCTTGCTTTTTTAACGTTAAATGATGTAAAGCTGAACCAGCGCATCGAATGCGGCGCGTTAACGTTGAAGCGGCGAAATTTAGAAAAAATTCTTAGCTGCCTTGTCCTTGGTATCGGCAGCTGGCTCTTTTTTATGGTGGTTCCTTTTGCGTTGTTTCCTCAAGAAATGCTGGGAATCGGTGGCGCCATGCGGCTTCTCAATAGCTTCGTTCTCGTTTTCTTCGGCATTGCCGCCGCTTTCTTATTTTCGCAATTCGTCAAAAATTACCAGCAATTGTCGGAACTATCGACTTCTCTTCTTATCATCCTCGCTTATTTTGGGGGCGTTATGATGGATTTGTGGAACATGGGAGACACCGTCCGCGCCATTTCCCGCTTCACGCCTTTTTATTGGTACACGATCCTTAACGATAAGCTGTTCTTTTATCAAACTTACGACTGGGAACTGCTCGGGCAAAGCATCGCCATCCAATTTGCTTTCGCCGCCGCTATTTTAGCCGCCGGCCTCGTCATTAGCAAGGAGAAGTCTAAAAGGTAGAGTATATGCCGCCGCAATTCTAAGCATACTAGCAAATAAGCGCTTGAAAAAGTGAGACGCTTACGCTATAATTGGACTATACCAATAAAATACCTGTAAGGGGGCATTATCAATGAAACTTGTGATGGCAACAGATGCGAAGGAAATCGCGCAAAAAGCATACAAAATTATGGAAGACGTTATTAATTCTAAGCAACAAGTCACGTTAGGCTTGGCAACGGGTTCTTCGCCAGAAGGAATTTATGAGCTGTTCCGTAAAAACAAACCGAATACTGAGCATGTGACAACAGTTAACTTGGATGAATATTTAGGGCTTGAAGGAGACCATCCGAAAAGCTACCGCTATTTTATGAACGAGCAGCTTTTTGACCACCTGCCGTTCAAAGAAACTCACGTTCCTAACGGCGCCCATCCAGTATCTGGGGAAGCGGCTGCGAAAGAATACGATGAAATCTTGGAAAAAAATCCGGTGGACTTGCAGCTTCTTGGCATCGGGGAAAATGGGCACATCGCTTTCAACGAGCCAGGCGCTTCCTTTGAATCAGGGACGAACGTGACGGATTTGACGGAATCTACCATCAACGCCAACAGCCGTTACTTCGAAACGAAAGAAGAAGTTCCGACCCAAGCCGTAACGATGGGAATCGCGTCTATTTTGAAAGCGAAACAAATTTTATTGATCGCTTCTGGCCGCAACAAAGCCCAAGCCATTAAAGAATTGTTAGAGATGAAACCGACAGAAGACATGCCGGCAACAGCGCTCAAAAACCATTCTAACGTTACAATCGTTGTGGATGAGGAAGCGGCTTCCTTATTGAACGACGAACAAAAAGCCATGTTCCAACCAGCATAAAATAAACATAAAAAAGGTCTGTGACGTCATCTCGTTACAGACCTTTCAAATTAGATGGAAGCCTTTGCTGCTTTCCGATAAATTCTTTGGCAACTCAAGGCCGATAGCCAAGTCATAAGGGCAGTGGCTAAGAAAAAGAGGGAAAGTTCGACGGATTCGATGAAGAAGCCGACGCCGAGAACGCCGATGGGATTCGCTAATCGGTCGATCAGCACCAGTAGGGAGTCCACTTTTCCGATAAGGTGTTCGGGAACTTCTTTTTGCAAGTAAGCGGCGAACAGAGCGTTCATGAGGGAGAGGATAAATAGTAGGGCAAAGAGGGAGAAGTTGAAAAGGTGAAATGCCAATGGGCCTTCTACGATTACTGGCATAAACGAAATGGCCAGAAGCATGACTGACGCTCCGATGGCGGCGACCCATAAAGAATAGTGCCGAATATCAAGCCATCTTTTGAAGTTGCCAGCTAAAACGCCTCCCAGCAGCATGCCCAAAGAAGCGATGGCGAACGACAAAGTAACGGGCCGTTGAAACACGACGCTGACAATGAAGGGGAGGCCAATCGTAAAAACCGGTGGCAACAGGAGCGTCAATGCAGCGGTCGCCATGTTGAACTTGAACAGATGGGGCTTTTCGTATCTCAAGAACTGGACGCCCTCTCCTAAATCCCCGACAACGGTTTGCCACAAGTTTCCTGTTCGTTCTTGTTTTTGATGGGGAATCTTTAGGAATAAATCGACGAAGGCAGATACTAGGTTCAAAACCCCAGCGAACAAGGCGATGCGAACGATACCGAAAACGCCGAATAGAACGCCACCTACAATAGAGCCACCAATTAAACCTAAGGCCCCGATGGCTCCAATCATGCCGTTGGCTTCAACGAGGACGTCTTCTTTAACGATTCGAGGAACGGAGGCCGTAAAAACAGGCATGGCGAGAACGGTCACGGTCATGGTGGCGACCCGAACGAGGGTAATGTTCCAGAACGTATAAGAGTTCGTCATCAATAAAGCGAGGAGCGCAAAGCAGCAAAGAGCTTTCAAAAAATCAAAGAGAAGAATCAAGTTTTTCTTGTTCAAACGGTCCGCCAAAATACCAGCGAAAGGGGCGAGCAATAAAGCGGGGACAGCGGATAGAGCGGACATGATGCCCAGCAGAGCCGCCGATTGGGTGAACTCCACTAAAAATAAAATCATGGCAAAGCCTAAAATATTGCCGCCAATCACGCTGATGACTTTGCTGATGAGCAATAATTTAAAGTTCCAGTCGAATTTTTTCATGTGCGCCCTCTTAAATTTTTAAATACCGACGTAAGCAGCGCTGCAATGGGGAAAATCAGCCAGCTAGGGTGCCATAAAGTGAACCACGCCCCTAAAATGATGTAGAGAATCGTCGCATAGGACATCAACGAACCTTTTACCGAGGCTAAAGCCGCAATAGGGATAAGCGACCATGTGGGATGCCAGATTCCCCAGCCAAAGCCGATAATCAAGAAAGCGATAATCGAACCGGAAAGCAGGATGCTCTCCTTGCTACTGGCTTTGATTTCAAGATGGAAGCCAGATTTATCCTCCTTCACTTCATAGGCTTCTTTTAGCTCCTCAATATCCCCGAACTGGGCAAGAACCGCTCCGAGAGCTTCTGCGTCTGATTTTCCTTCGTCGATTAAATCGTAGTATTTTTCAGTCATGGATTCCAAAATAGATTCCTTCAATTGTTGGCTGTCATCGGTGTCGGGAAAGTCCCGAAACATAGTGTCTACATAGTTTTTTAAAATCTCCATTAGTATTCCTCCTCGATAAATGTATTGATGACTTCTTGGGTCAAGGTCCATTCTTGGCATTTCTCGCGATAATAATCGATGCCTGCCGGCGTAATCCGATAGTACGTCCGCCGCCGTCCCGTCGTTTCCTCTCCGTGGTAAGCCTCGATGAAATCTTTTTTCTGAAGCCTGGCAAAAGCCGAATATAGCGTCGTCTCTTTAATCAAGTAATTTCCCGTTGTCAGCTCGCTGATCTTCTTGCTGATTTCATAGCCATAAGAATCTCCTTGCTTTAAAAGATACAAAATAATGGTATCGTTGTAGCCGCGAATCACGTCACTGCTAATGGTCGTCAAATCTATCACCTCTACTTCATCTGTCGTAGTAACTATTAGGATTATTATACATACCCCGACTGGCGTAGTAAAGTCTTTTTTAAGATTTTTTGTTAAAGGCAATAAAAAAACTGTGCTTCATGCACAGTTTCTCATTAGGAAAGGAATCAAATTATCTCGAAATTTCATTCGGTAAAATTAGCCATAATCTGTCAATTATGGTATAATTATAGACGTAGAAAAGTTAATAAGGCGGTGGCTAAGTCCTGAAAGGGGTGATGCCTATGATGCTATCCGGGTTTTCATTTACTAGCAATACCAACAACTCGGGTAAGACTGCTCCGAAAGGATATAGTTTTGACGGTTTACGAAACGTTAGCACTGATGATTGCATTTGCAATGTTAGTATTAACGATCCGCGACGGTCGCTCATAAAAAATAACCGCTCTTAGACTTTTGACACAGCTCTGAGCGGTTATTTAACTGAAAGACTAGTCACCGTCTTTGAAACGGTTCTACAGAAAGGTCGTTGTTAGCAGCAACGGCCTTTTTTATTATATGCTCATTTTAGCATATAATAACCGCCCTGTATAGCGGAGTTTAGATTTTTGATTGCATTGGCAATGCTCGTACTAGCGATCCGCGACGATCATTCATAAAAAACTAACCGCTCTTAGACCTTTGACATAGCTCTGAGCGGTTATTTAACTGAAAGACTAGTCACCGTCTTTGAAACGGTTCTATAAGAAGGTCGTTGTTCCCGCAACGGCCTTTTTTTATTATATGCTCATTTTAGCACATTAATAACCGCTTTGTAAAGTGAAGTCTAGACTTTGATTTGCATTCGCAATGCTCGTACTAGCGATCCGCTTCCAACACTAAAAAACCTTGAAATTAAAACCCTTCCATGCTACAATACCCTTAACGATACCAGACGGGAGCTGAAAAGATGGACACATTTCTTAACTAATTGATGGCAATTGGCATACGACTGCTGCTTGGATTTTTCAAGCAGGGACCTATTTCAGTAGGGCTTTTAGGTATGCGATCAATGGTTGAGAATAAGTGGCATCTGGGCTGATGAACCCGTCTTTTTTTGCGGCCAAAAACCCAAACATTCATTTCCGGCTTTTGAAGCGTACCTTCACTGATGGAGGTAAAATATTTTGAGTAAACTTAAATTTGTCGAGGCGTCTTTCCACTACGAAGGAAGCGATGCCCTCATTTTTGAAAACTTGAACCTTGAATTGGATACGGCTTGGAAAAGCGCCATCGTCGCTAGAAATGGCAAAGGGAAAA
>JGI24697J35500_11274858_pt1 | contig 10870 bp, 6 predicted proteins | sample TergutMp193P1_FD_35500 | JGI IMG/M metagenome (IMG submission 35500) | reverse complement strand
TTTCTTTCCAATTTCTTTTTTGAATCTTGATCTGGATTGTTTTAAAGCTTTTTTATCTCCTCTTCTAATTCTTCTATCGCTTCTTCTATAGCACCCTTAAATGCTGGTTGCACTACCGAAATCATGTTATCGTGAATACAAGAAAACTTATATCTAGTGCCTCCATCTTTGAAAAAGACACACTAGTGTCAATTACTTCAACTAAAATTTCTACTCCCTTGTTTGGTCCTGAAGTTTTTACTTTCAACTTCTTGACTGTATTTTGTTTTGTGCTTTGATCCAGTTCAAAATCGATATTAGTGCAGATAATAAAATCTTTCAGGTTACTATCTGCAAAATCTTGATTATTTTTAATCTTTAGGTGAGAAACGGAATACTTTGCCAGCCTAAATTCACCACTTTTATTTTGTGTAAGTAAGTCACCTACTTCAATTTTTCTGTTGTTTTCATCTTGTATGTGTTTAGCCTGCAAAAAGCGGTATACTTTCTTACTACCTTGGATATATTCAAATACAAAACATCGAATTTCCTGGCTTCTTCTATTTCCGTACCTAAGCGAAAAGAATACTGATAAAGTAATCCACAGTACAAAAATAGCATAAATACCTTTAACTGGTAGATATTACCGTGCATAACTTACTGCCCTACTAAACCTACCAACAACTTCATTCTATAAAAAATTAAAGATTACCAAATACCTAAAATAATGCAACAGAATCCTTATATGTTAATAAAAAAGCCCTTAAAAATAGGATCAGTAAGTGTTATTTTTTTACTACCTTAGTATATAAATAAAGATTTCCCGAATTTAATATATAATTGCTGCAGGCTGTATTTAGTAATATAATCTCATATTAAATGGACGTTACTTAAGTTTATGTCAGATTCTACGTTAGTTTTAACAGTTGCTCTTATATTCTTCATTTTTATCTTCATTTTTACATTGTCGTTTCTTTTTATAAGAAAGATGTCTGGGTCAACGAATAAGAAGACAATAAAGTCCTTCAGAAAAATTGTTCAGCAGATTAATGTACTAGAGCCAGAAATGCAGGGCTTATCTGATGAGGAGCTTGCTGGTAAAACTGAGGAATTCAGACGAGAATTGAAAAATGGAAAAACGTTAAATGACCTTCTCGTACCTGCATTTGCGGTTGTACGCGAAGCATCGCGAAGATTTCTTGGTATGAGACACTTCGACGTTCAGCTGATCGGTGGAATGGTACTTCATAATGGCATGATATCGGAGATGAAAACAGGTGAGGGAAAGACACTCGTTGCAACTTTAGCTGCATACCTAAATTCCTTAGAAGGCAAAGGCGTGCACGTTGTAACTGTTAACGACTACCTTGCAAAACGAGACACAGAATGGATGAGCAAGTTATATAATTCTCTTGGGGTCTCTGTTGCGTTTATCACGAATAATTTGACGGATGAAGACAGAAAAGAGGCTTATAGTGCAGATATCGTATATTCAACAAACAACGAGCTTGCCTTTGATTACCTGCGGGACAATATGAAATTTTCTCAAGAGGATATTGTGCAAAGAGGCTTCAATTACGCGATAGTAGACGAAGTAGACTCCATACTCATTGACGAAGCGCGGACACCGCTTATTATTTCTGGTCCAGTTGAGGAAAACAATCAGATATATAAGCACATAAACAAAATGGTAACCAAATTAGTTGACTCTGATTATAAGATAGACGAAAAAAGTAGGGCGGTATTCCTTACTGAAGATGGCCTTTCGCGAGTGGAGGAACTACTTCGGTCATATAATCTTATTCCTGAGAATTCCTCGCTCTATGATACTGGCAACATGATAATGACTCACTATATAGACCAAGCATTACGTGCAAACGTTGATCAAACCAAACGAGGATATCCTTTGCCGCATCCAGAAATATAGCTGTAGAAGATGTGGTACGCATTCGCAGAGCTATAGAAAAAGTAGATGAGGATATGAGTAAGGAAGAAAATAAACACAACAAGCTTGAAAAAGCATTTGAGCGAATGAGTTTTGAGACTTTTTTGAATTTATGGAAATGAGCACGAAAGCAATAGAAGCATTGCACCAAAGGATAAAAGATTTAGCGGAAAATAGCACACCAGACCAGCTAGCATATCTTGCCAAGGCACTGGAATTAATAATTGACAAAAGTGCAGTGTCTGAAATTGTACAGATAACAGATGGTAAGCTGAAGGAACTTCTCCGTGCTGCAAGGACGCACTTGAATGATATAAAAGGACACCTGAAGTGGAGAATGCGATTCTAAGGCGATGTGTAGGAGACATTTTTTTTGATCAACACTTTTGAAAATCAAAATAAGGCAAAAAAATAAAGAAGTTGAATATTTCTTCAGAATTGTGTATAATTATCAATGCTTTCTAGGTTAATTCATCATGGCTTTTTCTAAATTTCTAGATCCAAAAAATGACTTGAGTTTTAAGAAAATCTTTGGTTCTGAAAAGAATAAAAATATCCTCATTCACTTCCTCAACGATATCTTGGGCTTTTCTAGTTCTGATCAAATAAAGGAAATTGAATTCCTCAGTACTATCATGGATCCTGAAATTGCTTCTGATAAACAAAGCATTGTTGATGTTCTTTGCAAAGACTCTATTGGTAATAGATTTGTTATCGAAATGCAGCTCGCTCGTGATAAAGGCTTTGAAAAACGTGCTCAACTTTATGCTGCTAAGGCTTACTCAAGACAATTAGATAAATCTAGTAACTATATTGATCTACAGAAAGTTTTCTTTATTGCTATTTCCAATTGTAACCTTCTGCCTGAAGAAGTTGACTATATTTCTACTCATAATATACGAGATATCAAAACTAATGGTCATTACTTGAAAGATCTCCAATTTGTCTTTATTGAGTTGCCTAAATTTACAAAAAATAAGGTAGAGCAGTTAGAGAATACGGCAGAAAGATGGTGTTTCTTTTTTAAATACGCAGAAGAAACAACTGAAGAAGATCTGAAAAAGATAGCAGCAGAAGCTCCGATAATAAAGTTAGCATATGATGAATTAGACAGGTTTCGCTGGAATGAAAAGGATTTGATCGCATATGAAGAAAGAATATTGAGCATGCAGAAAGAAGCTGCTATTTTGGAACAACGTCTTGATGATGCTACTCAAAAAGGTAGAGAAGAAGGTATCCAAATCGGTGAAGAAAAAGGTGGAATGAAAGCTAAAATTGCTGTGGCTAAAAATCTACTTAAAGCTGGCGTATCTATCGACTTAATAGCCGAGTCTACTGGTCTTTCTCAAACTGAAATTTCATAACTCAAGGAAAAAGCCTAAACTTTTCGTCGTTCTCGCCGCTGGCCTACCTAATTTTTTCGCTAATTCCACAGCTTTTACCTTGTGTAAACTTCCTTCTGTTTGACATATTATACTCTCACAGCTCGATCTACTTACTGAGATTATTTCCAAATTTGGCTATTCCTACATCAGAAAGACAAGTTGTCACTTTATCTTTTGGTAGAATATTCGTGCAAAAGCATTCCTTGCACTTTTCTAAAACGTCACCTAACCCAATATTACCACTAAATTCAACTCCTCTTTCCAAGCTTGCTATTATTTCTGGATACGCGTCTTTAAGTTCAACACGTATTCTAGCTTGTTCTTTTGATTCCAGGTTTCTTATTTTGTCTTCTACAAATGAATTAAATTTTTTAAGAGCAAATTCAACTGCAACTCTGCTGCTTGGTACAACTTCTACTCCTTTACTTATTAAATCTTGATAGCACCTACTTGGAGTATCATCTAATGCATCTGCAATACAGCTTGCAAGGGCAATATGCTCACTGTTTAGGAAATTATTCAAACTAACAGCTGATATACCTTGTGGTGTGTTGTTATTATCACCTTTTACATTAGCATCATTATTCTTATCTGCAATATTGTATTGAGTAGGTAACCCAGGAATTATAGACTCAAAGGTACTAACTGCTAATTTTTTCACCCAAGAAATACAACTATTTATCCTTGAAGATAGTCTTGCGCTACTACTTGTACTGCGGCGATGACGAACTTGATGTCTACTGTGTTCATGTCTATGCCTATGAAGTTCTGGACTGTTTTTTGTACGATTGAAAACATCACTATAGACTTGTTTCTTATGTTCTCTTTTCACAACATCTATATCCCTTGCAGTGTTTATTTCTTTTTGCTTATCTTTTAAGACTATCTCTTTATCAGCAAATTTTATGGATAATGTTTCCATTTTAGGTGTTTCATAAAACTTACTTAGCACTATCGTACACAGATCACCTTGAGTATTAAAAGCATTGGTTATTATTAGATCACTGTCATGACCACGAACAAACTTATAGTTTCCTGCTCTTTTTGGTGTTATTAATTCTGTATTCTCTTCTACATCTTGACTTGTTACTACAATAATTTCCTTATCCTTTTTAAACATCAAAGGCTGTGGTTTTAAACTCCATTCATTATTATCAAAGTTGATTCTCATAGGAACATTGTCCATAATCACATGAGTCTTGTTATACCAATTAACTCCATCTTTTAATCTAACGGTAAAATAATCATGTCTTCTTACTTCACTTATAAGTGAATCTCCTATTGAATTCTCTATTGTTGCTTTTAATAATAAATCATTTGCAGATTTAAGAACTTGTAATTTAAAACTATCTTCATTTGAGAACTCACCTCTTGCTTGTTGTACTAAGTTTCTCAAATCAATTGTATCTACTGAACTTTCTACATTAAGGTCATAAATAACCACTTCAGGTAGAAAAAGCTTATCAAGCTCAAATCTTTTGCTTTCAGAATCAATCACATATACATTTTCACCACCGTTGCCCACTAGATGACTCTTATGTAGTGGGTTGTTATGTATTACCTCGTAATTTTCACTTCCTATTGCAACAGTTTCATTGCTTAATAGTGATTGTATAAAGAATGACATTTTATTTAGTCGATTTGCTACGACTAAGTAATTTTTTATAATTTCATCAACAGATTTATTAGTGTTCTCAAGCATATACAAGTTGCCCCTATTTCCTACTTTTATTTCAGTATTATTACCTAGTCTATAAGAAGGATTAGATGCACCAGAGATTGTTATATTAAATTCCTTGTCTGACATTGGTGAAAAATTGAACGTAATTATATGTGAAGTCTTATTTAGTACATTTATATTTCTTACGTCGACATTCTTTATCTGAGCAGGTTCGTATTCAAATGCAAAAGTATTATTTAAGTTCAGTGCTTCAGCAGTATAAATGAAATCAACTTTAGCGCTACCAAGTGCATATGGTACAATATAGTGAAAATCTCCTTCCAATGCTCGATTATGTACAACGGTATTAGACCTTACCACTACTTGCATCTCATAGGCGCAATCTTTGTCATGTATGTTTATGTGATCTACAAACCCTTCACTACCACTTTGGCCATCTACAAACTTAATATCACTATTATTACTATCACATGTAATAAACACTTGATCTGCTTTATCTTTTCTACCCAGGAACTTATTTATTCCACTCATTCCGAAAAAGTTTTTTCGATAATAATCTTCAACCTGTCCTATATGTAATTTTACGTCTATAGATCCTTCTTTTGGAGCAAATGATGTAAGATCTAAAGTATTTATTCCACCTTCTCCATAAAAATATCCTGTTATAGAGTTTCCCTGTAAAATGAATATATCGTCTTTATTACCACCAAAATATCTTTTAGATCCATTATTCACTACAAAGATATTCGGACTACCTATAAATCCTTTTGCATGATCTGTACCTTCTCCCAAGTTAATGAGAGTATGATTCCCTGTTTTACTAGCAGATAAGTCAGTTATACCAATTGCATTTTCACATAAATAAGATCCATAACTTGGAGCGGGTTGATAATCTCCTTCTGGTAAACAAAACAACTGACCGTTATTCAGATCATCAGGTCTTGCTCTACCCCATTTTATGTCAGCTCTTTTTTTATCAAGTACTACCCTATTATCCAGTTCAACTACAGGTGTACATTCTTCGGTGTAAAATGTTTTTACTCCGTGTTTTATGCATATTCCATCATAAGTTCCAGGGATAACACATACTGTTTTATTATTTATTACTTGATGACAGACTATCTTTTTTGTAGGAAAAACATATTCTTGAACATCGCTGTGCTGCTTTAAATACTCCAATCCTTGCTTAACTAATTGATTATTAAGCTGCTTTTCTTCCATTAATCCTTGTATATATTGTTCAGGTTGCATACCGATAAATGCACGCAATCCTTCAATAAATTTTTCTCTTCCAGTTAAGTGAATAATTTCATCAATTTTATCAACTCTCTTTACTGCCGTGTAAATATCAGTGCCAACAAATACTACAGCGCCAATTGCTGCTCCAATAGGTCCAGTAACAGATGATACTCCTTCCAATACTTCGAAGGCTTCAGCGATTTCTATACCAATCTCTGCGCTATCTACTCCCAGGTAAATGCTATCCCCTACTACGCTAACCAGTGCTTCTTCAGTACCATTTTTAAATGCTTTTACCTGATTTGCTAGATCATAGATAACAAAAGCAGAAGTACCACGAGCAAGGAAAGGCGATGCTGCTCTTAAAGATCTACCAAGTAATAACTTTCCTTCTGAGGCTAATTTTAGCCCTTTGAGAGATGCAGCTTCAGCAACTTTAGCAAATCCTTGACCACCTGCAATGAAACCAACATTAATTGCTGCACCTTGATAATCTCCATTCAAAAAATCAGCTAAAACATTTTTAGCCATCATTCCGTGCATAGCCATGCCAGAAACTCTTCCTACTCTATTTAAATGATTCATAACTTTTTGATTACTAATCAGGTTATTAACCAAACTTTGAGATTGACCTATAACTTGAACCTTATCTGCTAGCTGAATTAGTTGACCTTGCTTCGCCTCTGGCAAATCTTTAATGTAATTAACAAACTTTTTACTATCTATCTTGATTTTACTTAAATCTCTTTTCTTATCTTTTTCTGTATTAAACTCATCCACATCTTCCCAAGTGAATAAACATTCACCTTTAGCTTCTCTTTTGCTTCTGCTACTACTTCCTGAATTAGTACTTGGTAGACACTCTCTAAAATTAACTTCATTGCTAATATCATAGAATATAGAACTTTCACCAATAGGAGGTACTGATTGACCACTTTTCTTGTTTTCCACGTAATCTTTTATCATTCGTAGTTGCTTTTCGACAAAAGGTAATAGCAATGGGAGCGACAGAATTTTAGCTCTTATTGAACGGATAGGCTGTCCACTAACATCTCTCTGCACTAACTTATTATTGTATTTAAGTGCTGTAGAGATCATCCTTGGTGTGAATTGTGAACCTATAAAATCGTCAACAAAAGGGATTTTAAAGAGCTTGCAACATGTAATAACACGATCAACGGATTGCGATCCATATCCGCCTTTAAGATCTTTTTTTACAAGATCAAGAACATTAACAATATTGGAAAAATTAATTACTACATCAGTGCTTGCCCCATTATCTACTAGATGTTCAATAACTTTTGAACTATCAAAAAATGCAGCAACGTGCAGAGGTGTTAAACTACCTTTTTCACCAGCATTTACCCTTGATCCTTTTGCTAAGAGAAGCTTAGCTATGTCTAAATTATCATATATTGCAGCAGCATGTAGTGACGTAATATCAAGCATTCCAAGAACTTTCTCTAAATCGCAATAAACACGTGTCTCTTTTAGTTCCAGTAAGTATTTAACTACTTCATAGTTATTTTGGATAGCAGCAGCAATTAAGGGCGTAGCTCCAAATATGTCGACAGCATTAACATTTGCTTTTTTTTCTATGAGGAATTTAACAGTATCAAGTTTACCATGGAAAGCAGCTGTTTGTAATAATGTAGTACCTTTTGTATCAGCAGCATTAATAAGAGCTCTACTAGATTTTTCTTTGTCTTTGCTAAACTTGTTAATAAGGCATCTTAAAATTTTAGTGTGACCGCTTTTAGCAGTAGAATGTAATACCGTCCAGCCTGATGTGTCGCTAACTTTTAAAATATCAAATTTACCATAGCCCTTTTTTATAGCCTCTTCTACAAGAAATTCTACAACATCACTGTAACCTTCAGAAGCAGCCATATGCAACGGTGTAAAACCATCGTTAGCAGAACTACTGATATCAGCACCATTTTCTACAAGCAATTTTACAACTTCCAGATAACCACAGTTAGCAGCTAAGTGTAAAGGACCGCGCTCTCCTTTCTTTGCTGGATTAGTTATGATTACTCTCTCCTCTTCCGATTTATCTTCCAGTATCTTTTTAACAACTTCTCGATCACCTAACGATGCAGCAATAGATAATGCACCCTTATCAGTTTTGTCCAGCAATTTAGCAACTTCTCCATGGCCTTCATTAATAGCTATATAAAATGGACTCCTACCTATACTATCTCTAGCATTAATATCCGCACCTTGATCAATAAGAAATTCCACGACATCTTTATTACCTCCATAAACAGCGCCGTGCAATATTGTCCATTTTTCAGCATGCCACGAAGGAGCAGAAGCACTACTGAATTTAATATCAGCACCATTCTCTACAAGTAATTTTACAACTTCCATATGACCGCTCTCGGCAGCTCTGTATAAAGGGGTTCTACCGTAAATATCATTACAATCAATATCGCGTCTATTTGTGTATTTTAGTATATCTTCTATTGCTTTACTTTCACCACTATCAGCAAGTAAATGTAATGGTCTACTCTTATTTTCACCATACACTGATTCAAAATAGAAGCTATCTAACTTACTATATTTACTTGCATACTTCCAAACGGATGTAATATTTATAGCATCTTTCGAATCTCTTATCAACTCTAAGGCCATTCTTAAAACGTCTTCTTCTTTATTTTGATCCTTTAAATTTATTCTTATTACTTGCTGTACTAACCTATGAATATTCAATACCACTTGCTCTTGTCCTAAATTGACCATTGAATATTGTTTTAACAATTGAACAACAGGTCCTAATTTTTCTTCATTATTACCTACTAAACCTAAAAACATCCTTGTAGAAATATTCTCAGGAGCAAAATAAGCCATGATATTTAAAATATCTATAGCTTGCTCTCCGTATTCTTGATTCCCTGCTATCTTGTCAGTAGTAACTCTCCAAGTTGTGAAAGTCGTTTTAGTATATAAATCACTGCTATCTTCAGGAAATTTGAAATCAAGTAACTTTTTTGTTTTTTCTCCATACTTTTCTAAGTAATCACTAATCTTAGATTCAAGACCAACATTCCTTAGCGCTATATCTCTTTCTTTAATATATGCTACCGCTTGTTGCAATGCTAAGGGAAAACACTGTAATGTTTCCACTAACTTTTGAATTTCATTTTCTTGTGAACCATCTTCTATATTCAGTGCTTTCCTAATGAAGCCCTTGGCTTCTTTTTCAGTAAATGCGTCTAACAACATTACTTCTATATCTCCCCATTTCTGGTTGCGAGAAGTAATAAGGACATAAGGTTTATTAGCGTTAGAAGGCAAAGAAGGCAAAAATTTATCTATACCTTCATTACTATCACCTTGAGTTCTACTCTTTTCAACATTATCAAAAACAAAAAGACTTTTTCCATTAGAAAAGAATTTATACACGTCTTCAACTATAGAGCTTATTTCCTTCTCCTCGCCATTTGCATTCTTTGTACTAATTCTTAATTTGTCACAAGCTAATCTACGAAAAGACTCTACAAGAGTTTGATAGCTTTCAGCATTTATCCACACAACTTTATTATCATACTTTTGACTATATTCATTGATATACTTTCTAGCTAACTCACTTTTACCTACTCCACCAAGACCATTTATGGAAATAACCTGCGATATTAAAGTTTTACCTTCACCTTGTAATATTCTGTGTAAATTATTCAATTGTTCAACCCTTCCAGTAAATGACTCTACTGGTTCTCTTATATCAAACCAAATAGGAATCCCTCTTCTTACCTCTTCAAAAAACTCTTTTCCTTCTTCATAGGAAAGAAATCTATCTCTCTCTTTACCTTGCAACCAGTTCAACATTGTTATAAAGAACTTGTTGTATACGTTCTCTGTTGTAATAAAGTCGAATTCCTTATCTATTTCATCTTTTATGATATTACCCAGCTCTTCTTCATTAGGTTGATCTACTGCAAATACGAGATGGTTAAGAAAATCTTTTATCTCATCATCAGAAATTGCATTATCTGGCCAATCTTTATCTTCTCCTTTTCCAAAATTTTTGGACAATTTTAAACCAACTTGTTTATTATCAATTATCTTTTTTTATTAATAATTGCTTCATTAATGTCTTCTAGTGTTAATTCTTCTTTTGATTGCTTCTTGATTTCTTCTATAAAAGCCTTTCTAAACTTTTTAGCATCTTCAGATATATCTTCATTTTTTATAAACTTGTCATAGAACTTTTTAGTTTTAACATCTATCACCTCTTCTGCTAATGCAACATGGTAAGGCTTAAAAATATTATGTTCTTGGTGAGGTTGTATAGGATTCTCCTTTAAGAAGCACTCAGCCAACCTTCTTGCTAATCTGATTAAATTATAATCTTGCAATTTTGATTTTAATAACGGAATAATTTCCTCATTAAACCTATAGCGTGTAGGTTGTTTTCTATCACTTTTTGTGTCTAAAATATTATCTTTGCCTTCTATTTTCTCAACCCTAATCTGTGCACTCTCTAAATGTTCAAAATCTAAACCAATATTAGTACAAACAATCACATCTTTTATTGAACCACCTTTAAATATCTTTTGTTTTTTTGGAATCTTGGTAAGAAAAGAAGTACTTTATTAAGCTATAATTACCATCACTTTCTGTTAATAAATCATCTGA
>JGI24697J35500_11274859_pt1 | contig 10877 bp, 8 predicted proteins | sample TergutMp193P1_FD_35500 | JGI IMG/M metagenome (IMG submission 35500) | reverse complement strand
GATGTTCTGCACCCATCCGTACCAGCCCTGGGGCCCACCCAGCCTCCTATACAATGGGTACTGGGTCTTTTCCGGGGGTAAAGTGGCCAAGGTGTGGCATTGACCACCCACCCCATCTAGCGCTAAGGTTAAAGAAAGAGTAGAGCTATACATCTACTCCCCCTCCCCCTCTGGGCCTTCATTGCCTCTTCTAGGGTGAACTTTACCTTTTTTTACATTTTACTATATGTGTGTGTTTGTTGGCACTTCTCATGTAAGGTTATGAGTATTGTTGAACAGGCATTTTGTTGTGTGGTGTAGCATAAGGTTTTATGTAACACTATGCAAGAGAGAAATATTTAATATTCCCTCAGAGTTATGTAACTCAGTTTTTATTTTGTTAGATTGCATAGTAATTTAATGAAAATGAAAATACGATGTTTGTGTCAAAGATATCTAGTTTCCTTGTATTCTCTCATTTTCATAATGCCACATAATACTGATAATATGAGTTACAACATGAAGAATACTGTCTTCTCTGCAGTGTTGTCACGTCATCATCATCATCAGCTCTACAGCCCTGGGTGGGCCTTGGCCTCCTCAAGCAAATGTCACCAGTGACTTCTTTCCTGGGCTTCTGTCCACCAATTTCTACAATCCAGCTGCCTTGCGTCTTCCTCTACCCCATCAATCCATCTTGATTTCGGTCGGCCACATCCTCGTCATCCATTCGCACTACATGGCCCGCCCACCTCATTCGAATGGATTTTCTTACTTTAACTGTATTTGGTTCATTGTAAAGCTCTTCTATTTCTCTATTGTGAAGTGATGTCATGTGGTCTGATACAAACCTACTTACATTTCAGAGGAACTTCTGCTTCCATCATCAGAGTAGAAGATGGAAGCAGTATGTACCAAATTACAGAGCATCACATGCCATAAAGCAATCTTCATAGTCACCATTGTGAGAACCTCAAATCTCACTGAGTTACAATATGTTTGTACTAGAATTAGGATAGGAACAATAAACTGAAAATTAAATCATATTGATTTGTAATTGACATTATTGTGCAGTTTTTATTTTTGGGTCATATGAGTGAGTTGGGGAGCATCAAGGCAGGTTCATGAAAACCCTTTCAATAATATAAATAGTGAAATATGTTTTGTTTTAGAGTTTTTAAGTTTATTTCAATAATTTTGAAAGTTTATTTTACAGAAATACGCAGTTAAACTTCTTAGCTGGACACAATCATATGCTGTGGAGAAGTTTATTTCACTGGTAACAAGGTGGCAGTTACATAATCTCCAGAATGCCACCAGAATCTCAGACCGAGCTGAACTTCCATTTGTGCCAATTGCAGTTATTAAGAAACGCATACTGAAAGGTGTTCTAAGTTTTGAAGTTAGATGGAAAGATAATCATGGTGTTCTGTGTAATATGGAACATGTGGAAGATTTGTTGGTTACTACTGAGCCTCAAGAAATGTTTAGAATTGCATATCCAGACTTGGTGGAGGAATATATGAAGGAGAAGGAGGCAAAGTCCAGAAAGGGTGAGCAATGTTACACTTCATTCGTAATATTGACACTGTAGCACTGCTACTACCAAATGTTAGTTTGTGGTGTTTAATATATTATCTATCTGGAAGAAATGAGGTGGCTCTGCCGTGGCTGAGGCACTTAGTTGCTGGCCTGTCAATGGTAAGGCCTGGTTTCATTCCCAGGCTAATCCTTGTAGGTTTTGTGGTGGACAAGAGTAGCACATGGAGAACTGAAGTACTTGGAGGAAAATCTGACCTAGTAATGCCTTTTCCACCACACATTCACCCAAAGACAAAAACAAATCCAGTTTCTTAAATGTGTTCTGTTTGGAATAATGGCAGATGGTTAAAGTGAACATATTTTCTGATCACTTGGTGGATAAAGTATGTCTGTATACAAATGTAAATACGCGAATCGCACAAACCAGTCCCGATCTGGCCACGTTGGAGGGAAGTAGCTGTACCGATATTATGACCTGTACCGGAGGCTGCGGTTACAGTTTTTAGTACTCCTGATAATGGGTGCTATGACACCTGAAACATGTAGATTGACTTTGCAGTGAAATAAATCAGACTGCTTACTGTTGCATCTAGTTGGACTTTTATTTAATATGCTTTACTAAATTTTTTATTCATTTATACCAAGTTTTGTCTAAATTTACAGACTTGGTTTTTATGTGATAGAATACTACGTACAGTTTTTTTACGTAAATTTGTCTTCATTATAACTGACTACTATTACAATATTGTATCGGTCAACTGATTTTTATGTTCTGTTCATTTATAGGCAAAATGACAAACAGGAAACTGGCAACTTGTTCTTGCCAGTGCAAGGAGAATGTTGGGTCCAAGAATTATAATAAGCAGAGCCATATTTGTGCTTTTGTGAAATCAGCAAGTAGCACTGATGATATTTCCAAGATCCAAAGAGTACTGGGAAATTTGGATATCAACTCTGAAGCTGGAAAAGGAAACCCAAAGAATTCATCACAGAAGGATGCAAGACAAAAGCAATCAGGTTCTAAAAGTACAAAGAAACAAGCAAAAATAACATTTAATTATCTCTGTAGTAAGTTGGGCGAAAATATTGATCATGATGTTGGACAAATGAACCAAAAGAAAGGTAATGAAACCAAATTGGACAATAGTGTCAAACTTAAAAGTGATGTACATACATTTGCAGACAAAGATGAAGATACAGAACCATGCAAACAATTTCTGGATTCTGAAGTTTGTGTGGTGGAGTTATCAACGAAAGATACTGAACTTGCAAATGGTAATCTGCCATCTGGGGAACCTGAAAGAAAAGGCATTTTGGAGGAATATGACTGTTTGGATGTGGATGATGAAATTATGGATATGTCAAGCATTATACAAAATATCGTTTGTGTTGACCATAATAAAAGTGACCTATGAAAGTACCACTTTAGCTTTGAATGTTCTATACGTATATCATTTCATATGCAGGGAGCATTTAAATTCCAGTCTTATGCACATCACTATGAGCACTGAATTCCTACCACAAAGGGGTTAAACTGGTACTGATTTTTGTGTTCAGTAATAGGGTGACATATGCAAACAGTTTGAAATTAGAGCTGTTAGTGACCCCCATACAAGTTGAATTTGCTTCAAGTTTGAATTTTTAGTTTGACCGTAAATTTACTACCAAAACTTGTGTAATATGAAGCCAAGAACATATCACATGCTGTATTTCATTCATACGGTGGTGGGTGGCTGGCCAGTCAGCCACTTGCATATGGTCCTTTCGTCACCAGTTGTACGGTTGGCCACCGACTTTTTTGTGTCTGAACGCTATCCCTTCCACAACAGTGCAGCAGCAATCACATCAAAGTGTAACATGAACCTTCTGTCTACAACATAGATCAGTATTTCAACCAGCAGTCAGTTTGTAATGTGTTTTTATCAAAGCAGTATTTGAAGAGCTGTCATCCTGTATTTTTAATATTTTGAATCAAAATAACATACACTTTATCTTTTTTTGTAAGCCACACGTGTGTTTCATCTGTACTCATGAGACAAATAGAGCATATTGAGACATGTTAAGTCTTTTGATCATCACTGGACAGATTGGATTATGTACTTTAAGGATTTTCTTTACTGGAAAAACCCTCTGGTCATTTATTTGAAGTTTCATACCATAAAGTACAGTACAAACAACTGATCTCTTGTTTTGTAAAATGTTTAATTTGGTTAAAAAGCATGTCTGAAAAGAAAACATTGCAGTTATTTGTGTAACTTTTGAAGCTTTCATTGTTAATCTGCTAAAATCCTCTTGGTCTAACAGCTGCACCACAGCAGTGTTAAAAAACAGCATCTTGTGGACCAGCTGTGTCTCCGTTATCAGGTTCTGTGTGGGGTATGGCTAATGGCTATAAGTCATGGATGTACATATGTGTCACATCCTTGTTACCAGCACTTTGGAACAGAAGAGGGCTGTGTCAAATTGAACAATCCTCATCCCACATCAGATCTGTTACACTGTTGCTTAACCTGGAGAATTATTACTCCCTCCCTGCGTGTTTCAGACTTCCGCTGCGGTGTAAATGAGATCTTCACTCTTCTTGGTTTGCGGCATAGATTTTTAGGTAGTTACTGACGTTTTGGGACAACCTGTCAGTCCTATCTTCTAGAGTCAATCGGTCCAAGAAGAATTTGACTGCTTAACCCAACACTGGAAGATGGGACCAATAGGTCATCCCAAAATGTAGGTAACTACCAATCTACGTTATGTAATGTCCCAGAAGAGTGATGTTTCCCTTGTCTGTCCCTGTTGTTTAATGTTGCTCCACTGGGGCACCATTATAACTTGCTGGGCAGGTGTAGTACTTAATTCTTATGGAACCCCTCTTCACTTCATGTTTTTCAATATGGTAGTCATTTGCAAATTTGTAATTTGGCTGCTTGTGGATTGTTTCACCTTTATGTGGGAATTTAGGTTCTCGTGGCAGTGCATACTAAGTTTATGATGTGGAATTTATTCCCTTCTTCAGGTACCAGTGTTTTGGAGGAACCTGCTGGCTGCACCTTATGCACTGAGAATGAAGGCAACAGGTTTTTCTGATGCATTGGTGCCTGTCTACCAAATTAACACAACATCACATCACAGAAGACCATAATATCATTATAATTAAAATTCAACAGTACTGTGAATCACAGTTTATTTATCTGGCAGATAATAGATATCATTGGTGCAGTATATTTTAGTTACAAAACTCAATAATGTCTTTGTAATCATTTAGTTAAAAGATAGTTTTTTGATATAATTTTTTTAAGTTTGCAGTAACCAGAAAACAGGTTAACTGAAATATCTGAAGGAAACATTAAGTAAACCTTGCCTCATGTATTTGCTTCTTGTAATGGTCTGAAAGTTAAAGGAGACAGGGTATTTGGAACATTGAAAAGAACTTTAAGAAATGCTGTTGGATACTTTCCTGAAATTCATGTATTGCTCTTGTAGTTCACCTTTCCCTCTGAAACCAACGTGTGTCTGTTGAAATGCTGTGTTTTGTTATAAAAGCAGCTAATCTGTTTTTCATTAATTATTCTAAAATTTTTGAAACAGCTAATAGGAGAGATGGAGATCTATAATATTGAATGTTTCATTATCCCATTTTTTATGTAGAAGTATTACTTCCGCAGTTTTGAATTTTTCTTTGCGAAGTAAGTTTAGTGAGGGCTGCTGATAGCACCTACATGCACATCTGTTCAGTATTGTCTCCTTGTATGTGCAAATGGAAAGTAGACGGTGACAATAGACAGCTTTATACTTCAAAGTCAAGCTACAAAGATGAAATTTACAAGCAAACTGGAATTTGTACTATGCACTCAGCCCCAAAAAATGTGGGCAGTAATAAATGTGACTAGATGAAATCATAGCTTGCAGGGCCCTTTAAGCATAAGCTATTTTGCAACACAGATATGGCATTCTCTTGTCTCTCAAGACATCAGTTATATTCACATAGCAGGGAAAGGCACAGCCAATAACATGAAGTGTACTATTTATACTTATGTGTTGTATATTGCATCTTAGTTTAACATACAAGAATATGATTAAATGTGCATAGTTAACATGTAGTTTGTGTTTGCATAACTCCAGTACCTATACAGGTTGGTACACTATTGCCTATTGGACCTTACATATTCTTTGGATTGTGTACTTCAGAGACATTTATGATGTTGATGACAATAGTGGCAACTCTCAGAGAAAGTGCCACATTGTTTAGTATAATTGCCACTGGTTGATTTGTTGGATCACTTATGTCAAACAGATCCTAATGCCAAATAAGTGATACCTTGAGCCACCTGCAAACAGAATGCCTTCTATAAATAACATGATTTCCAGAACTTCATGCGAGAAAAATATTTCAGAATCCAACTTGCTTATACTGACTTTTACGTGTCTGGTTCTAATTTCTGATTGTTTCAAGAAAGGCCAGTGGTTTGTTCATATACCTTATATACAGTTATCACCTCACAGGGTTGTTAAATATGAACATTGTTAACATCATCATGTAGGAATCCAGAAGAAGAAATAATGTCATGTTGAATTATTATAGTAATATCCACCCAACACACTAAGAGAACATAACTTTAGGCTCACTAAAGTATAATGCACATACCAAGCCTTTAAATTGTATTCACCTTCTTATATAGGCACTTGAAAAATGGATACAGTTAACAGAGATTTCGGGTGTTTGAGGGAATTGTACTTAGGAGAAAATCTGTACCAAAGAGAAAGTAATAGGAAGATGGACAAAGCTGCACAATGAGGACTTTTGGCTTTTATTAAGGATATGCAGTTTCTTGACCATTAGTATTACAAACTTCTCAAAAAGGATTTGACTCTTTAGGACTAGAATATTTTCTGTTTTAATTTCGTGGACATTTGAGAAGAAAATAAATTACCCTGTTGTGAGTATTAAATATTCTTATAAAGTTGTATAATCAATTCCTTAAGTTGTTTCTTGCTCTCTAATAGAATAGAATACCATTAATACCCTTACAACTTAGAGCAAACATTACATAATCAAGTATATCAATTAATGTTATGTCTGTAATTGTTGAGGAACTACTCAGTTAAAGAGAAATACTTTCATCCTAGCACCACCTGATCATTTTAATGGCATGCGTTAAGCTGAGAGCTTTACTAGAGGCAGATGTTTAGCAAAGTATTCGTGCAACTTTTAAACATAGGTTTGCAATAAATATTTTGGCACTGTTCCTTTAATTAAGTTTCATTAGTTTAATGCAGTTTATGTCCCAGGTTGCTTTCACATGATCACAAATATGTGCTTGCATTAAATGTTTTGTATCACATGGCGTGAAGTTTCACTGCAATTATTTCTGGCACACAGTTGCCAGGTGACTGTCATAATGTGTTACTTTTTCAGTACACTTGCTTCCATAATCATCAACTGAACATGATTTTGTTGTATGATGTAGGAGCAGTTTATAATATATACGTTTTCAAACTAAAGTCTGGACAAGACTTGATTTGTATTTGATGCTTACAGTTTGATCCACTGATGGGATTGAATATGGTGATAGTCTTCATTTGGTTCTCAGGCCACATATCAATTGTTCCTGTTTTTCAGTTTCCTTGTTATACTGTCATGAGCACACAGTATTCTGTCATCACCGCCCAAAAACTATAGATATGACTCGCCTGTAATAGTATGGATATCAACAGCATTTTTACCAGTAGCACAAAGAATGGCTGATGGTTTGCAGCACCAAGCACTGCTGTTAGTTGACTGACATTAGTTATCAGCAGGGCAGTGTCCACCAAACCTTGTGTTTTCATTTTTCTTGTTGCGTATTTGTTACTGTTAAAGCTCTGCAAGTAAGTAGCAGGATGTTCAGGTAAATTTTTAGGTTTAAAACTCTGGTACTTTCCATTTCGATTCATTTATTTTCTGTTTATTCATTTGAAGGTACAGCCTACAGATGTGGAAATAATCATAATGTGATGATGCAGTGTGTACGTTAAATTACAGCTGTCAGATTACAGAATAAAATTATAATACAGTGATATCATGGTGGCAGATTTTCTTCGTCAGTCACCTTCTTTGATTTTAAAAGTACTGACACAAGTTGCAGAAGATCCAAGTTGATCATCACATTGAATGTACAGTTCAATACAAATAATTCTACTACCTTTTTGTCCATTTTGTGCTGTCCTAATGTCGGTTGCATAAATACTGTAACACGTTTTAGTTTCTTAACAATTTCAGAAATTATGTAATAAATGGACTGAAACTCCACTGCTTTTCTGATAGTGTACTTCTCATCTGAGAAAGATGAGCAGGATTCTTCTGACTTGATTTAGATGCCATGGCAATCTGTTGTGGCTGGTCTGTTGCTGATTCCTTGTTGTGTCTGGCATCGTAACTCTTATTACTAGAAGTGACAAACAGTGTTATCTGTTTCTCATTCCTTATCGCAAAGTGTAAGATTGACTGTATTTAATCTTGATTAGTTGCTTAGATTTATTTTATGTGTACAGATATGAATCTGTTGTCTTAATTCAATAGAATGCAAATTTACATTTTATGTTTAGATGCATTACACAACGTATGAAAATGCTGAGTCACACACTTTTACAAGCCAAAGATGAAATTTTGTAATATTCAACCTAAAATTTAGTTTATCAAGGGGGTAATTTTTGCTTTAATAAACATTCATTATGAGTAAAAACTCCTTTGGTCATTGGGAGTATCATTCCCTGGAAGTCATTTATTAATCAGCTGAATATTTTAGATGTCTTGAAATTCAGTGACCCATGACTGAATTAGGGACTAGAAGTGTAAATGCACTGTTCTTGCACCCAGTTTATCCTGCCTTCTGTGTGGTATAAAAATGACCATTTAGAGAAACAGTAACTTAAGCCTACATTTTTATTGAGGTTGCTGCTGCATGAAGGCTGAAACACATGTATCCTTGGCAGTGTGAAATGTATGTAACTGCACCCCTGTGTTTTGATTTTGGTAAAGTATGTAGGCCTACATGTTTTGAGGCTTACACAGTTTGAAAACATTTGTAGCATCTTGTTTTCAATTAACATCACACTTGATTGCCCCTTGAAGGTATGATGAGATAATAATTATGTATGATTTCCCTGTAATATGGTTGTTTCATAAAACATTAGAAGTTGCGCATGTAACTTTCTTTGGTGCTGAGCTTCAGATGAAAATATTGCTGCTGTCCTAAATCTAGATGAAACAAATGGAATGAAATTTATAACAAATGATCCATCACATTCTGTATTATGTTTTGGTTGTAAGGAAAACTATATGGAAGATATGGTACATACAAAATTTCCTGGTTGACATAGTGATAACCACCTAAGTTGGAAGAACCATGTTGAACAGTTGATTCCTAAGTTAAGTGGAGCATGTTACGTCATTAGTTCAAGCATCCATATCAGTAACATGAATAGTCTGAAATAAATTAACTATGCATACTTCCATTCTGTTATAAAGTGTGGAATATTTTTTGAGACAACTCTTCCAACATTGGGAAGATTTAACTATATGAAAGAAAATCATCAGAATTATGGCTGGTGCACAACCCAGAACTTCATGTAGAAGTATATTTAAACAATTAGAGATTCGTTGTACCACGTAGTTCTATGACAATGGTGTAACATGTGAAACATCACTGACATGATTTTGAACTATTTCCATCATCACTTCAATTAAAATATACTACACAACATTTCGAAAGCGCACTGCCTTCACACGCCCCGTTCTGTGCCAATATATACTTGCAGTAATGAATTTTATTGTCAATATTAAAGAAAATTTTCAAACAAATTAATCTACACGCAATATTAATACAAGGAATAAGCATAATCTTCATAGTCCAAATGCCAGTTTATCTTGTTTTGAAAAGGTACTTTCTCTGCTGGTATCAAAATTGTCAAAGTTTACCATGTCTGACAATCCTTGTGAACGAAAAGGCAAAATTTAAAGTAGTCATAAGAAAATACTTACATACTCACTTCTTTTCTTTTACTGTGTACGTGAATTTTTTTATATGTAAAGATGATCTATAATATCATTTTGTAAAATGTTTATAGTATTTTACACTGTAAAATTGTGTATATTTATTTATTTACGACTTGTTCCACATCCTGTTTTATTTGTGACATACTTATGTCTCCACGTCTGTGGGTTGGTGTGTATGTATGTAGTAAGTGAAGAGAAATGTTTCTTCCCAATTGGAAATAAGTAATTTCATAGAGTGAGATTTAATAATTACTGTCATAAAATCATCTATTTTTTATATGGCCATTTTATCTGTGAGTGAGTAGAGAACTGCTAGGAGGTCATTGTATTTTTAAAATGAAAATTATTGAAATGCTCTAATGATCGAATGAAAGTTGAGGAAAATCATGCGTGATTAGTCATAATCATCATAAATGTACACAAAGGGATATACAGCATTCCATACCATTAAACTCAATGTTTTTAAGTTTTATGTTCAAGGTTTTAAGTCTTTGACAGAATTTTATTGAAAATTATACTTTGTATAGGCTCAGGAATGTATAATGTCAATGGCTTGGCCTTACCTACTTCTTTACATTTTTTTTAGTTTCTTAGTCACAAGAGTTTCATTCAAGTAGGTACTTTGGCCCAGTCTGTAACTTACTGATAAAATTTTATAAGGATTTTGTGTATTAACTGTCACAACCTGAGTGATTTGCCTTTGAAATATCCAAAACAAAGAGATATAAGATTCTGACAGTGGTGCTGCTGAAGATTCAGGTCTTCTGGGACATTATGTGATGTCAATTGGTAAATTCCAGAGGACTTGAATCTTCATCCATAACATGAGTTCATTGTCACATGAATTCCCAAACTGTCCCTTTTAGATGGGTGTTCTTGACAAATTCAGTACTTTCTGCACTGTGTTTCATGGAAATGTTGCAGTGATTAACAGTTTTCTTCAGTATTGTACTCTTCAGGACTTAATAAATACATTGTTTCTCCCTCTCTCTTTGATCCCCATGACATTTATTTTTGTGAGCAGTGTTGCTGATCTTCAAGGGAACGGTTGTAGATTACATGCTGAGTATGGATGTTCCTACAAGCAGGTGTGTCTTTTATCGTATCTCTCAGTATGGCAGTGTTACTGTGCAGAAAGCTTATATCTGCCGGGGCATCTCATTACTGTTCCTGTGTTTTAGAGACACCATAAAAGAGATACACTGTACAATACCTTCTTTATTAACCGTTTGACGCCTAACGACCCATATATGGGTCGTACCGCACCGCTAACTTCCAAACGTTGCATTTTACATATTTATTCAACAAATATAGGTACTGAATATTT